>Ga0315553_10000059_pt1 | contig 85470 bp, 74 predicted proteins | sample SalMarSW160140MG_FD_203099 | JGI IMG/M metagenome (GOLD analysis project Ga0315553, IMG submission 203099) | Salt marsh sediment microbial communities from the Plum Island Ecosystem LTER, Massachusetts, United States - Salt Marsh Sediment SW1601-40 ... | reverse complement strand
CCTGCAGGGGTCGAGGTCGAGTCCGTGCACCCGATCCGCTCGAACGCGGCCCTCCCGGGCGAGGAACCGGCGGCCGCGACGCCGGACGGGGAGGCGGAATCCGAGGCGCAGACGGAGCTGGGGCTGAGCGATTCGGGTTGAAGACGCGGACGCCCCGCTTCCACCACCCGCAGACGTCGACACGTTCCGGCGCCGCGCATAGCTTCGGCCCTCGAGTGGGGGTGCCGTTCATGGCTCGGGCCTCACATCGGCCCCGCGACGCGAGGTCCACGCGATGAGCACACACACCGGCATGCGCCCGAGCCGATCCGATGGCTCTCGCGCCCGGTCCACCGCCCTCGATCGCCGAGGTGACGACGGTGCGCCCGCGATCCGGGTCGAGGCGAGCCGGACGGTGCTCGACGGCGCGTTCGCCCCGTCCATGCCTTGAGCCCTTCCGACACCCCCGGGGGCCCGTCGCCGGCCCCCGACGTCGAGGCGAGCGACGACGAAGGCCGTCGCTATCGCGCCGGCGTGTTCGAGCCGCCTGACGAGGCGTCGCTCCCGGACGCCCCCGCGCGACCGGGGTTCCCGGACCCCGGGCACGGCCCTTCCTACAAGCGCGTCGCCCGGGTCCCGCGCGTACCCAGGGTGCGGCACCTGATCGGGCCGTCGGTCATCGCGCTCGGCATGGGGCTCGGGGCGGGCGAGTTCCTCCTGTGGCCCAACCTGATCACCGTGGGTGGCTACGGGATCTGGTGGCTGTTCTGGGTGGGCGTGCTCACGCAGTACGTGGTCATCGGAGAGATCGAGCGCTGGACGGTGGCCACCGGTGAGTCGGTGTTCGGCGGCATGGCGCGGCTCGATCGGGTGGCGCTGTGGCCGTGGCTCTTTCTCGCCGCCACGCTCGTGAGCTTCTTCTGGCCGGGCTGGGCCTCGCAGTCCGCGGACTTCATGGGCGAGATCGTCACCGTGGTGACCGGGCGCTCGATCGCCTGGCAGCCCGTGGCACTCCTGATGCTCGCCTTCATCTGGGTGAGCCTGGCCGCCTCGAAGATCGTGTACAACGCCCTCGAGCGCTTCGAGATGGGGCTCGTGCTGGCCTTCTTCCCCCTCCTGACGATCACCCTCATCGTGGTCGGGGTCGTCCCCTCCGATGCGCTCGACCTCCTCGGGGGCGCCGTGTCGATCGGGAACGCCCCCTCCGCCCTCCTCACCGGCGACCAGTTCCCCACCCTGCTCCTCGCGGTCGCCTACGCGGGCACCGGCGGGACGCTGATGCTGGGCCAGTCGCTGTGGATCCGCGACAAGGGATTCGGGCTCGCCGTCCACCAGGGCCGCATCGCCGGGATCCGCGGGCGGAACGAGGAGGTGAGCCGTACCGGGTTCGCGTTCGATGCCGGCGATCCGACCGCGCTCGCCCGCTTCCGCGCCTGGATGCGGGTGTCGGAGCGCGAGCTCTTCCTCACCTTCGTGCTCCTCATCCTGGCGAGCGTGGTCATCACCTGCATGCTCGTCACCTCGACGCTCGGGATCGGGAACGCGGAGCTGGCCGGCGATCTCACCGGGATGGTGACCCGGCAGGGGGAGGTGCTGGAGCGCGTCGGCGGGGTGTGGCTCCGGGTCGCGTTCCTCCTCGGCGGCGCGTTCGTCCTGTTCTCGACCCAGCTCGGGATCGTCGACACCGTGACCCGCATCACGGGAAGCATCTTCTACGAGCGCTACGGCCGGCGCACCTCGTTCTGGACGATCAAGCGGACCTTCCTGCTCTTCCTCACGGCCTTCGTCCTCGCCTCGATGGGGATCATCACCATGTCGTGGCTCGGGGGGGCCTCGCTCGCGGCGCTGGAGCCGAATCTCCTGGTCCTGATCGCGGGGCCGTTCACCATCTCGAGCATGTACGCGTTCACGATCGTCGTCGGGGTGATGAACGCGAACCGCCTGCCGGCGGCGCTCGGCCCGCCCGTTTGGAAGCGCTGGGGGATGGTGTGGGCCGCGGCGCTGTGGGGCTGGTTCACGGCCGAGGTGGTGACCCGGCTCGTCCTCGGCGCGCTGCACGTCGACTCCGCGGTCATCGAGTCTCTGGCCTGGCACCCGGTGCGCGTCGTCACCTACCTGCTCCTCGGCGCGAGCCTCGTGTGGTTCGCGTCCCGGGTGCTTCCGTCCTCGCCGCGACGGCCCCACACGGGTTGAGAGCGACGGCCGGGCGTTTCGTGTGAAGCGTCGGATGGCGCCGCGTTTCCGCTGAAGCGTCGGTGTCGGTCAGACCGTGAGGTCGGGGACCGCGGCCGCCATCCTCGCGCCCATGGTCTCAGCGTCCTCCATCCCGGACAGGTCGAGCGAGAAATCGGGCCGCTCCCGGGGCCCGAGCTTCGCGATCAGCTCGCGGATCTCGCGTGGCGACAGACCGGCGGCGCGGAGCTCCTCCTCGCCACGCGTCCCCTGCCCGACCCCGACCGTCATCGCGTCCGCGTCGGCCACGAGCAGGCTGCGGAGAATGTCGAGCTCCGCCGCGCTCAGCCGCGCCCCCAGCACGTCGTAGTCCAGCCACGCCTCGTAGGTGAGCGGCGCCACCCGCTCGAGCATGCCGGCCATCACGCGCCCGTACTCGCGGATCTCCCACTGGGCGTGCTCGTCGACCCGCAGCCTGAGGAAGTGGAGCAGGTTGTGGAGGTCGATCTTCCAGTACCACTGCGTGTAGGTCGAGAGGGGCAGGTCGATGCGGGCCAGCTCCCGCGCCACCTCCTCGGCCACGAGCGACCCGTACGCATCCGCCGCCTCGCGACGCACGCGCTCCCAGCGCGCGATCGCATCGGCGTACAGCTCCGGACGCGCCGGCTCGGCGGCCCGCCCCTGCGCGTTCGTCCTGCTCTGGAGCGCGAAGCTCTCCGCCTTCGGCTCGTAGAACATGAGCGGCATGAGGCTGTAGCGGCCGCTGTACTCGTTGACCGAGGCCGTCCGGTGCCGGATCCACTGCCGGGCCACGAAGATCGGCATCGCGCAGTGGAACTTGAGCTCGACCATCTCGCTGGGCGTCGTGTGCGCGTGGCGCCTCAGGTAGCGGATGAGGCCGCGCGTCTGGCTCACCTTGCGGGTGCCGTACCCGTAGCTGACCCGCGCCGCGCGCTCCACGTCCTCGTCGCTGCCCATGTAGTCGACGAGCGCCACGAACCCGTGATCGAGCACCGGGAAGTAGCCCCCGAGGATCTCCTCGGCGGCGGGGCTGGTCGGTCGCTTCGTCTCCATGCCTGCTCTGGTCGGGGGTGGAAGGCCGGCTCGCGCCCAGAATAGGCGGCGGGGCGTGCCGCTCGCCACCCGGCCCGCGACCGAGATCAGGAGTCGGTGAGCACCCGCCCCACGGCGGTCCGCCAGCCCGCGTACAGCGCCTCGCGGCGCTCGGGCTCCATCTCCGGCCGCCATGAGCCGTCGAGTGCCCACGCCTCCGAGATCTCCTCGACCGAGCCGTACACGCCGGCCTCGAGACCGGCCAGAAACGCGGCTCCGAGGGCCGTCGTCTCGGTGACCGCCGGGCGCTCCACCGGGAGGTCCAGCATGTCCGACAGAAACTGCATGGCCCACTCGTTCCGGGTCAGCCCGCCATCGACGCGGAGAGCGCGAGGAGCCGAGGCGCCGTCGGCCTCCATGGCCTCGAGGAGCTCGCGGCTCTGGTACGCCACCGCCTCGAGCGCCGCGCGCGCGATCTCGGCCGGCCCGGTGTCGCGCGTGAGTCCGAGGAGGGCGCCGCGCGCGTCGGCGTCCCAGTGCGGCGCCCCGAGCCCCACGAACGCCGGGACGAGGTACACGCCGCCCGTGTCCTCGATCGAGCGCGCCAGCCGCTCGCTGTCCGCGGCGTCGCGCAGGATCCCCAGCCGATCGCGCAGCCACTGGATCGTCGCGCCCGCCATGAAGATGCTCCCCTCGAGCGCGAAGGTGACCTCGCCCTCGAGACGCCAGGCCACGGTCGTCAGCAGCCGGTTCTCGGAGTGCACGCGCGTGGGGCCCGTGTTGAACAGCGCGAACGTCCCGGTGCCGTACGTGGATTTCATCATCCCGGGCTCGAACGCGGCCTGCCCGAAGGTGGCCGCCTGCTGGTCGCCGGCGATCCCGAGGATCGGGATCGAGGCGCCGAAGAGGTCCGGTGCGGTGGCCCCGAACTCGGCCGCCGAGTCGAGCACGTCGGGCAGGATGGCGGCCGGCACGCGGAACAGCTCGAGGAGCTCCGGATCCCACGCCTGCGTCTCGAGGCCGAACAGCGCCGTGCGCGACGCGTTGGTCGCGTCGGTGGCATGGACGCGTCCGCCGGTCAGGCACCACAGGAGCCAGCAGTCGATGGTCCCGAACGCGAGCTCCCCGCGCTCCGCGGCCTCGCGGGCCCCGTCCACCTCGTCGAGCAGCCACGCCACCTTGGTGGCGCTGAAGTAGGGATCCAGGAGGAGCCCCGTCCGCTCCTGGACCAGCGTCTCGTGACCGGCCTCGCGCAGCGTCCGGCAACGGTCGGCCGTGCGCCGATCCTGCCACACGATGGCCGGGTACACCGGGCGACCGGTCCGCCGCTCCCACACGACGGTCGTCTCGCGCTGGTTGGTGATGCCGATCGCCCGTACGCGCGCCACGTCCACGCGCCCCAGCACCTCGCGACACACCGCGAGCGCGTCGTCCCGGATGCGCTCCGGATCGTGCTCCACCCACCCCGGCCGCGGGAAGCCCTGGGGAAGCTCCCGCTGCGCCGACGCGACCGGCCGCCCGCCACGGTCGAAGGCGATCGCCCGCGTCGAGGTCGTCCCCTGGTCGAGGGCGAGGAGGAGCGGACCGCTCAATGGAGACCGGTCGTCGACAGGCGGCCGCGCGGTCCCCGATCGCGCCGGCGCGGCACGCCGAAGTCCTTTCGGCGCGCCCACAGGTACGGCAGGGCGAGCGCGGCGAGGAGCTGCGGGAACGGGATGCCGGACACGAGGGCGGCGGGATCCAGCGCCCGCACGACCTCGACCGCCGACCACACGGCCCAGGCGAGCGCGCCCCACCACGCCCAGCGACGGAAGCGCAGGAACCCGAACGCGATCGCCAGGAGCGACACGCCGAGCGCGCCGGTGAACAGCCGGACGAGCGTGCCTCCGGGCCCCTCGGCCTGCGGGAGCCAGCCGGGGAGGAGCCCCGCAAGACCCGCGGCCGCGAGCACGATGAGCCCCGCAAGGCCGAACACGAACAGCGCGATCGCGAAGCCCAGCGGCCCGTGCGGGCCAGGGGCCTGCTCGAAGCGCGGTGATGTCATGTCAGCCTCCTCCCGCCGGAGCCGAGAACCGTCCCGCGGAAGCGGGTTCGAGATCGTATGTCCTGAGCTCTGTCCGATACAGGACCACGAGCCGTTCGCCCACCACCGCCGCGTCGATCGCGCCCCGGTACACATCCTCGTCGGCCACCACGACCGCGAGCGGATCGCCCTGTCGGAGCGGCACACCGACCGCCAGGGCGGCGGCGCTCGTCGCCGGGGCGAGCCACAGCCGGTCCCCGGCCACGTGCATGCCCTTGAACGGGATGAGGAAATCGCCGCTCGCGAACTCCGCCGGGGTGTCGCGGCGGATCCGCTCGGTCTCCCGTCCGAGCATGGTGGCGAGCCAGCCGGGGAGCGGCAACGGGCGCACGTCCTCGATGCGCTCCCCACCCGCGGAGAGCCTCACCCTCCACAGGGCGAATCGGGTGCCGTGGCGGTTCTGGAGGAGCGCCACGTCGCCGCCGGGGAGTCGGGCCAGCCGCAGGACGTGCGGCGCGACTCGATCCTCGGGCCCTCGGCTGATGCGGACGGGCACGAGCGTCTCGTCCACCGCCAGCTCGGCCATCTCGCCGCCGGGGCCGGCCGAGCCGAGCAGAGTGGCGGCGCTCAGGGTGGGGAACACGGGTCCGCGATCGAGCACGGCGAAGTTGATCACGGGGTACGGCATGCGATAGTCCGCCACCGGCTCGCCGTCCACATGATAGCGGGACAGACGGCTCCCCCCCGGATCCGCGACCCACACGTCGCCGTCGGGACCCAGGGCGAGCGCGAACGGGTTCGTGAGCTCGCCGGGACCCTCTCCCGGCGATCCGAAGCGGGCCAGGAGCTCGCCGTCCAGATCGACGCGGAGGATCCGCGAGGCGAGCTGGTCGAGCACGAACACGGATCCGTCGCCGACGACCATCCCGAAGGCCCCTTCGATGATGGTATCCCCCCGTACGTCGTCGGGTCGGGCCGGGAACCGACCCCGCAGGGCACCGGCGGTCACGACGACACGTCCGGCGCTCCGCGCGGTGTCGGTCCGATCGAGATTCCGCTCTGAATCGCATGCGTACAGGGCCAGTCCGACGAGCGCGGCGCGCCCGGCGAAACGGATCATCCGGGAAGGTCCTCGTCGGAGCGAGATCTCGGGCATCGCCTCACTCCAGGATCAGACCGGGGAAGTCGCCCTGGCAGCTTCCGTCGGTGTTGCGCTTGAAGAGCTCGTGCCCGTACGGGCTGGTGTAGGTGTACCAGCACTCGCAGATGTAGCACTGGAAGCGGAACGACGGTCCGATCTGGACACCCCCGACCCTGACGCTCGCCGTCCACTTGATGCTCAGGATGCACACGCTCACCTGGAGCGTGGCCTTACACCCCGTCCCGCACGAAATCGCCGGCGGACAGCCCGACCCCGAGCCGGCCACCACCGTCAGGACGGCATCCATGCTCCACGGTGCCGGGGCGGCCGCGACCGCCGTCCGCGGGCCGGCGGGGGTCCCGGCCACGGCGCCGGCCAGTGGCGCCATCCCCCCCGCCATCAGCGATGCCACGGCCACCAGCGCGGACGCCCGGTGTCTGCATCCGGTCATCTCGACCTCCTTCGGAAAGAGAAACACCGGAACATCGTGTCCCGGCTCCGTCGGAAGTGTGCGTCCGGCGCTTCAACCGGCCATCAATCGGCCGGGCCGGGTGGGGCCGCAGGTGGGGCTACGCGCCGCCGTGCTCGTGCGCCCCGTAGCCCCGCAGGCGCGCGTACTCGTGGATCTGGTGCGCGCTCAGGAGGTCGGCCACGCGCAGGTGGGCCGCGATGTGCACGAAACGCAGCTCGGCGGTCAGCCGGGCCGCCGAGTCCAACGCCTCCCGGACCGTCTCCACGTCCGGCGGCTCTCCGGAGAACAGCTCGTCCAGACCGCGCTCCGCGTCGATGACTCGCCGGCCCAGTGCTCGGGCCTGCGTGTCCATCGCCTCGAGCACGTCCTCCACCGCCCGGGTCTGCTCGGGGGTCAGGGAGAGCGAATCCGCCAGCTCGAGCACGTGCTTGGGGCCGGGGAGCCCGTTCATCTCGGCCGGACGCGCGAGGCCCATCCCATCGCCCGCGAGGAGACCCTCCACCTCGTCCTGGGTCAGGGTCTTCACGACGTCGGAGCCCGTGTGCGCGTAGGGCGATGCGTGCTGCTGGGCAGACACCGCGGCCGCGGGCATGTACAGAAGGAGGACGATGATGGCGCTGAAAGCCTTCATGATGGTTCCTTTCGAACGGGGAGCGCGAGGTCGTACCGCATGTGGCCACACCGTAACTTCCGCGGGGACGCCCCCCGGGCGCTGGGACTTCCGTCACACACCGCGAAGCTCATGAACGAGCTGCGAGCACTCCCCCTGTGGTCCGAGGTGGACGCCGAGGCCCTCGACGCCCTCCGCGACGCCGGTCGGGTGCGTGTCTACGCACGCGGCGACGTCCTGTGGGTGGTGGGATCGAAGGCGGCGCGGCTGTTCGTCGTGCTCGAGGGGGAGGTGAAGCTGGTGCGCAGCACGGGTGGCCGACCGCACGTGATCCACCGCGGGAGCGCCGGCGCGACCCTCGGCGAGGTGCCCCTGCTCGCCGGCGGCGGCTACCCGGCCACCGCGATCGCCGCGCGACGCACGCGCTGCCTGGTGGTTCCGGGCGGGGAGCTTCGCGCACTCATCGCCCGATACCCGGACCTCGCCTCGTTTCTTTTGCGCCACCTCGCGCGCCGCGTCCGGTTCCTCGTCCAGCGACTCGACCAGCGCACCGGCGCGGACGTCCGCACGCGCGTGGGCGACTATCTTCTCGATCGCGCGGAGGCGAGCCGCGCGCAGTGGTTCTCGCTCGGACTCACGCAGGGCGAGCTCGCCGAGGAGCTGGGGACGGCGCGCGAGGTCATCGTCCGGACGCTGCGTGCGTTCCGCGAAGCCGGGGCGCTCGAGTCGGATGGCAACGCCCGCTACCGCATCCTCGACCGCGCGCGGCTCGGGGCGGGGTGAGCGCCGGGTACCCGGCGCCCCGTGCGCTCAGACGTCGAGGTTGCGTACGTAGCGCGCGTTCGCCTCGATGAACTCCCGCCGCGGCTCGACCTCCTCGCCCATCAGCGTCTCGAACAGACGGGCCGCCTCGGTCGCCTCGTCGATGGTCACCCGGAGAAGGGTGCGTTTCTCCGGGTTCATGGTCGTCTCCCACAGCTGGTCGGCGTTCATCTCGCCCAGCCCCTTGTAGCGCTGCACCGAGATGCCCGATTTCGTCCCGTCGCCATTGAAGCGCTCGATGGTAGCCGCACGCTCTTCGTCGGTGTAACAATACACCTCCGACTTTCCCTTGCGGACGCGATAGAGCGGCGGCTGCGCGATATAGATATATCCGGCCTCTATAAGCTCCTGCATCTGTCGGAAGAAGAACGTGAGCAATAAGGTCCTGATGTGCGCTCCGTCAACATCCGCGTCCGTGTTTTTCGCAGCCAATCCTCCCATTCCCGCGATGAAGTTCTCGTCTATGGCGACCGAGAAGTCATACACGTGGCCGTTGGAGGCTTCTACGTCTGTCACCGCCACGACGGGAAGCGCGATCAGATCGCCGTCGATGGGGACGAAGCGTCTCCGGGTCGCCGTCTGCCCGTTGCCGAGCCGCGCCTCGATCTCGGGGGCGCGACCGTGATCTTTCCATACGGGGCGCACCCGAGCGAGGTCTTCTTTCGCAGTGATGGTGATGGACCATTGTTCGTGGACGGTATGGAACGCCTGTTCGCCGACTCCACGCGGGCGTGTCCGTGGATCCCGTCGTGAAGATGAAGCGACGACGCCGACGGATGACAACAGGTATTGAACGCCGCTCGCGATCCAGCGTGAGGGTGTCCCGAAGCTGATCCGATTCACGGCCGCGGTGCCATCCCCGAGGAAGTACCCTCGCAGGAACGCCAGACGCAGCTCCTCGGACACGCCGAACACCAGGTTCGGGATCCGCTTCGTGATCGCCGTCGCGCCGTCGAACCCGAACACGTGCTTCCAGGCCAGGGTGGCCACCCGGTTGAGCAGCCGGAGCTCGCCGCCGCGGGTCTCGCTGTCGTAGTACCGGGGCGTGATTCCGAAGGCCTGCTCGAAAGCCACGGTCATCTCCGCGATCAACGACTGGTTGTTGGGGCCCATCGCCAGCCGGATCCCCGCCCGCGGGTTGCCGGAGCCTCCGGCGAGGTAGAATCCGAGCAGGGTGAGTAGCTCCGGCGTCACGCGCACGTGGCGCGGCACGCCGTTCCCCGCGTAGTGCTCGGGCGTCAGCTCGAGGTCCTCGCGCTCCTCGAACCAGGCGACGTCGTCCTGGGACAGGTCGGACAGACGCACGTAGGGCCGCACCCGATTCGCGGGTGCGCCCCGGTACTGCGTGGCCCAGCTTCGGTCGAGCCGGCTCGGCCCCACGTCGACGCACGCCATGATCTCGTCCACGTCGGCCCCGATCGCCCGCAGATACGCCTCCCAGTTGTCGAGCGTGGGCCGCGACCGGCCCTTCTCCCAGGCATGCAGCGTCACGGCCTGCTTGATGCCGATCGCCTCGCAGAGCTCGACGTTTGTCATCGGGCTCGCGAGCCTCACGGCGGCCACGGCCGCACCGACCTCGGTCGGGATGTCGACCCGCGGCGAGACGAGCTCGGGGTTCGCGGCATGATCCACGCAGACCCTCGCCTTGTACCAGTCGTCGACGGCGGTTCCGCGGATCCACACCTGCTCGGCCGCTTGCGGAACGCGATGCAGCTCCCTCAGCAAATCGATCCGAGCAGGCGTCGTCTCGGGGAGGCGGATGCGCTTCGGAGCGACGATCCGATCGCCCACCCGGATGTCGCGCCCGCGCCTGAGCCGCACCTCGCTGTCCTCGTACACGAACACGCTGTGGCTCGAGGTCACGCGAACCGAGCGGCCGTAGGCCGTGGTGATCTCGTACAACACCTCGTCGATCGGGTGCCGCAGGACGCCCTTGATCGGCCGGAAACGCACCGCGCGGTCATCCTTCCCGAAGCACAGCACCTCGCCGAGCCCCTCGCCCGTCCGCTTCTCGCAGTGGGGTGCGAACACCGGGCGCTCGCTCCGCTCCGCGAGCGCCTCGTCGATGAACTGCCCGATCTCGACCATCCGCACGCCGCGCTCGTCGCGCACGAACGCGTGCTCGCGGGCGTCGACGCTCATGATGACGATCTTCTGATAGCGGGCCGAGTCGAGGTCGAACTCCTCGCCGATCCCCGCCCCGATCGCCGTAATGATCGCGCGGATCTCCTCGTTCGAGAGGATCTTGTCGATGCGCGCCTTCTCGACGTTGAGGATCTTGCCGCGCAGCGGCAGGATGGCCTGGTAGGAGCGGTCGCGTCCCATCTTCGCCGTGCCGCCGGCCGAGTCGCCCTCCACCAGGTAGAGCTCCGAGATCCCGGGGTCCGAGATCGAGCAGTCGGCCAGCTTGCCCGGCAGGATGCCGGTCTCGAGCGCCGATCGCTTGCGGGTGAGATCACGGGCCTTGCGGGCCGCCTCGCGGGCGCGTGCCGCCTGGATCGACTTCTCGATGATGCGTTTCGAGCTGGACGGGTTCTCCTCCATCCAGGTCCCGAGCTTCTCGTTCACGAGGCTCTCGACGATGCCACGCACCTCGCTGTTCCCGAGCTTGGTCTTGGTCTGACCCTCGAACTGCGGCTCCATGACCTTTACCGACAGGACCGCGACGAGCCCCTCGCGCACGTCGTCGCCGCTCAGGCTCGGATCCGACTTCTTGAGGATGTTCTGCTGCGCGTAGCCGTTGATCGTCCGGGTGAGCGCGCTCTTGAATCCGGAGAGGTGCGTCCCGCCCTCGTGCGTGTTGATGTTGTTGACGAATGTGAACGTGTTCTCGTTGTACCCGTCCGTGTACTGCATGGCGAGCTCGATCTCCGTATCCTCCTGCGTACCGGACACGTAGATGATCTCGTCGTGGAGCGGGGTCTTCTGGCCGCGCAGGTATTCGACGAACTGGGAGATGCCGCCCTCGAAGTGGAATTCCTGCGTGCGGCCCTCGCCGCGCCGGTCCTCGAGGAGGATGCGGACGCCGCGGTTCAGATAGGCCATCTCGCGCAGCCGCCCCGCGAGCGTGTCGAAGTTGTACTCCAGCTCGGTGAAGATCTCGGGATCGGGCTTGAAATGGACCGTGGTGCCGGTGTCGTCGGTCTTGTCGCCCTTCTGAAGGTCGATCTCCTTGATGCCGCGCCGGTAACGCTGGAACCACCGGAACCCGTCCCGGCTCACCTCGACCGTCAGCCACTCCGAGAGCGCGTTGACGACCGAGACGCCCACCCCGTGCAGCCCGCCCGATACCTTGTAGCTCGACTTGTCGAACTTCCCACCCGCGTGGAGCGTCGTGAGGGCCAGCTCGACGCCCGGCACCTTCTCGGTGGGGTGCACGTCGACGGGGATCCCGCGTCCGTCGTCGGTCACGCGGATGGAGTCGTCCTCACCGATGACCACGTCGATCTCGGAGCAGAAGCCCGCCATCGCCTCGTCGATCGAGTTGTCCACGACCTCGTACACGAGGTGGTGCAGCCCGCGGGCGGACGTGGACCCGATGTACATGCCAGGGCGCTTGCGGACGGCCTCGAGGCCCTTGAGGACCTGGATCTGACGCGAAGTGTACTCGTCGGCCTTGCCCTTCGCTTTCTTCGCGGACGTCGTCTTGTTCGCCCCCGACTTGGCCATCAACCCCTCCCCGTGTGTTTCCGGTCCCGGCCTCGCGGCCCACCCGTGCCCGTGCGGCCCTCGCCCTCCCCCTGGATGAACACGATCCTCTCGATCCGCCCCCGGTCGCGGTCCTGGTTGAGCCGGCCGAGAAGGGTGCGACGCATCATGTTCAACTCGGTCATCCAGGCGGCACCGGCCACCTCGACGAACAACGTCCCTCCGCGTACCCGCGCCGCGCGCGTGACCTGCGCGATGTGCGGCCCCACGATGTCTTCCCACCGCCCGGCGGTCCTGGCCTTTTCGACGCGATCGCGGATGCCGAGCTTGTCCAGCATTCCGTCCACGAGCGAGCCCACGCGCGCGGGTCGCGACCGCCGGCGCTCCGAGGTCCGCCCATCGATCGCCGATCCGCCGTCGCCCCCGTTCACGCCAGGAAGCGCCCGTTCGAGATCCGCCACTGCTCGAGGTCCCCGCCGCGCAGGGTCACGTCACCAGCCTTCGGGGCGCTGAGGATCACCTGCCCCGAGCGCCCGCTCTCGAACAGCTCGAGGAGTCGCCCGGAGCGTCCCTCGTCGAGCTCGGCGAACACGTCGTCCAGCAGGTACACGGGCTCGCGCCCGAGGTGCTCCCGCAGACGGTCGGCCTCCAGCAGACGAAGGGCGAGCGCCGCGGTCCGCTGCTGCCCACTCGACCCGTACCTGCGCAGGTCCCGGAACCCCTCGCCCGCTTCGACGACGAAGTCCACGTCGTCGCGGTGCGGGCCGACCACGGTGACGCCCCTGCGCCGCTCCCGCTCGGTCGCGGCCGCCAGCGCGCGCCGGTAGCGCTCGACCCACACGGCCCGTCGCTGCTCGGGGGCGGCGTCCGACGGGACAAGGTCACGTCCCCGGCGGTCGGCCGCGTCGATCGAGGCGGCGTACCGCATGCCCGCCCGGTCGCCCCCCGACACGATCCCGTAGTACTCCGCGTATCGATCGGCTCCCTCGGCGATCCACCGCTCACGAACGGCCGCGATGCGGGCACCGTCCCGGATGAGGCCCTCCGACCAGGCCCCCAACTCCGGCCCTCCGACCCCCAGCCTGAGCGCCTCGTTGCGCTGCGCGAGGAGCCCGCGGAAGCGCTGCAGGGTGCCCAGATACCCCGGCTCGGTGAGCGACAGCGTCACGTCGAGAAACCGGCGCCGCTCGCGGGGGCCGCCGCGCACGATGTCGGCGTCCTCGAGGCGGAACACGGCCACCCCCAGCCCCCCGATGGCTTCGGAGACCCGCTCCACGGGCCGTCCATCGGTCTCCACCTTCTTGAGCCGCCGCCTGCGATCGTACCCCGCCGCCACGCTCCACTCCTTGTCCCCGGCCTCCGCCTCGATGCGGAACACCTCCTCCCCGAACCGCACGAGCTCGGCATCCGGAACGCCGCGAAACGACCGAAACACCTCGAGGTAGTAGATCGCCTCGAGGAGGTTGGTCTTCCCGGACCCGTTCGGACCGACGACCGCCACCCCGGACGCTGGAAACTCGCGTTCGAGCCGCTCGAAGTTGCGAAAGTTGCTGAGCGAGATCCGACCGAGATGGGGTGTCGCGCCGGTCGCCGGAGCGTCGATGGACGTCGCCTGGGAAGTCGCCATTTTCAAGCGCTGAAAATACCGCAGAAACCCTTGTGCCGCAAGGCGATTTCCCAATTTGCGAGGCCCGCGCGGGATCGGGTGACCGACGGGTTGCGGGCCCACGGTCCGGGGAGCAGGTTTCGACTCGATGAGACGCTCGATCCCCGCCTCCGTCCGCCCCCCCGCGACGGCCCTCGTGGCCGCCATCCTGATCTCGGCAGCCCTGCCCCGGGGGGCCGCTGGACAGGTCCGGGCCGGGGCCGCCGTCCCGGCCGGCAGCGTGCGCTGGAGCGCGTGGGCCCGTGGGGTGCTCCTGTTCGGGGGTTTGGTGTCGATGGACTCCGGCGTGCGCGACGGGACTCGCGACCTCCATTCCGGAATCGGGAACGACGTGGCCACGTTCGGCCGCTGGTACGGCGATTGGCGACGCTCGGCCCCGCTCGTCGGCGGCACCCTGCTCGCCGGCGCCCTCGTCGGCGGCTCGGACGCCGCCAGGCGGGGCGCGGCGGCGGCGGTCGGCGTCCTCGCCGGATCGTTGGCCAACGAGGCCGTGAACGTGGCGGTGGGACGCGATCGACCGTCGGAGGAGGAGGGACCGCTCGGGTTCGAGCCCTTCGAGGGTCATGCGTCCTTCCCTTCGGGTCACGCGGCCTACGCCTTCGCGATCGCAGGAGCGATCGACGAGGCGACGGACGGCCCCCTCCCGGCCATCCTCGGCTACGCCGCCGCCGCTCTCGTGGGCGTGTCCCGCGTGTACGACGACCGCCACTGGCTCTCGGATGTGGCCATCGGGGCGCTGGTGGGGATGTGGACCGCACGGCGGGCCACGGCGGGCGCGCTCGGCGCGCTCGGGGTCGACCGGGAGGACGGCGGCGCGTCCGGATCACCGCCGGGCGGGGTCGCCGCCTGGCTCGGTCACGTCGAGCCGGTCGCCACGCGCGGATTCGTCGGGATCCGCATCACCCGCTGATGCGGCGCCGGCCCCCGCACTCCCTGCGGCGCGGCCGGTCGGCACCCCGCCCTACTTCACGAAATCGGACACCGCGGGCTCGTCGTCGCTGTAGTCGTAGAACCCCTTCCCCGTCTTCCGTCCGTGGTAGCCGGCGAGGTACATCCGACGGAGGAGCGGCGGCGCGGCGAAGCGCTTGTCCTTGTACTCCTCGAACATGATCTCGGTGATGTGGTACAGCGTGTCCAGCCCCACGAAATCGCCCAGCGTGAACGGCCCCATCGGATACCCGCACCCGAGCCGCATCCCCGTGTCGATGTCCGGGATCGACCCGATCCCCTCCTCGTAGGCCCGAATCGCGTCGAGCATGTACGGCACGAGGAGGCGGTTCACCACGAATCCCGTGTTGTCGCGGCAGGCGATGGGACTCTTGCCCAGCGACTCGGCGAACGCGAACGCGGATCTGAAGCTCTCCTCGGACGTCTGACCGCAGCGCACCACCTCCACGAGCGGCATCACCGGGACCGGGTTGAAGAAGTGGAGGCCCACGAACCGATCCGCACGGTCGGTGCCGGCGGCCAGCTCGGTGATCGACAGGCTCGATGTGTTCGACGCGAAGATCGCCGGGGCCTTGCAGACCTCCGCGAGCGCTCCGAACAGCTCCTGCTTGGCGTCGCGGCTCTCGACGATCGCCTCCACCACCAGGTCGCAGTCCTCGAGGTCCACGAGCTCGAGGGTCGGGGTGAGCCGGCCGAGCACCGCATCGCGCTCTTCGGCGCTCAGCTTCCCCTTCGACACGGCGCGCTCGAGGTTCTTGTGGATGATCCCCATACCGCGGTCGAGGAAGTCCTCCTCGACCTCGCGCACGAGGGTCTGGTACCCGGCCGCGGCGGCGACCTGGGCGATCCCGCTCCCCATCAGCCCGCACCCGACGACTCCGACCGTCTGTATCTCGCTCAATGTCCGCTCCTGTCCGTGATTCGGATCCGGTCCTTCCCGGTCGACCGCGCGTGCGGTCTCACTTCAGCAGCCTCTGGTGCCACGGCTCGTCCTCCGGGTCGAGCGTCCCGCCCCGCTCGAGGCGGTCGAGCATTCCGTTGAGTGCCAGCTCGATCTCCTGGAGCTTCTTGCCCACGTCGTGACGCGCCGCGACCACCCCGAGCGACAGCCCGCCGGTGAACAGCGCCACGCCACCCGCGATCGCCAGCGCCGCCCCGCCGGTCGCGACGATGAGACCGGTGGCGGTCCCCACCCCGGCCAGCCCCAGCCCAGTCATCCCGCCGAGCACCGACTCGTTGCGAAGGTTGCTGGCATCCGCGGTGAGGGTCACGAGCGACCAACCCGGCTCCAGCGACTCGACCGCCACCTGGAGGCGCCTGGCCTTCGCCAGCCGGTAACCGTGGCCTCCGACGTCCATCACGCGGCGCATCGAGCTCAGGAGCCCGCCGGCCGGCTCCCACAGCGAGCGTCCGGTGCGGCTGCGCACGGGCTTGAGGAGCTCGCGGTCCTTGAGGTAGCGCTCGAGGTTGCGCTCCACCTCGTCGCGGTCTCCCGGGACGACCCGGCTGGCGCGCACGATCGCCCGTCCGCCCAGACGGCGTCCGAGCCCGCGGTCCTCGGGAGCGGCCGGAACCAGGGCCTCGGCGTGCACCTCGGCCACCGCCTGGCGGACGTAGCGCGCCTCGAGCCCGACCTCCTCGCCGATGCGGATGACCTCGCCCGCGTCGAGCGCCTCGGCCTCGGAGGAAGATGCGCGGAACTGGAGGTCCGAGGCGCGTCGGATGACACGCTCCAGCTGGGCGTGGGTGATGGGCGTCTTCGGGGCGGGCGCGGGAAGGTGCTCGCCCGGCCCCACCTCATCCTCCGGCGGCGGCTCCGACCCGGGCTCCCCGCCGGAGCCGTGCGGGTCAGGCGTCATCGTCCTCGGTCTTCAGGGGGGCGTGCTCGCGGGCCCGGGGCTCGTCCTGCGAGGCCGTGGGAGCGGGGATCCGCCGGCTCTCCTCCGTCGCGCCGAGGCGATCGCGCCCCTCGGCGTCGGTCCCCGAGAGCTCGAAGGCGCCTCCGGCATCTGCCGCGGAGGAGGCTTTCCCCGTGGTCTCTTCTCTCTTCCCGCCGCTGAACACCTCCTTGAGGAAACCGAAGTCGAGCGGCAGGGGAAACAACGTGGTGGAGTTGTTCTCCGCGGCGATCTCGGTGGCCGTCTGGAGGAAACGGAGCTGGAGCGACGCCGGGTACTCGCTGAGCTGACGCGCCGCGTCCCTCAGGTTCGCCGACGCCTGGAGCTCCCCCTGCGCGTTGATGACCTTGGCCCGCCGGTCGCGCTCGGCCTCGGCCTGGCGTGCGATCGCGCGCTTCATCTCCTGCGGCAGGTCGACGTCCTTCACCTCGACGCCGGTGACATCGATGCCCCACGGATCGGTCCCCTCGTCGATGATGTCGCGCAGGATCTGGTTGAACTTCTCGCGCTCGGCGAGCAGCTCGTCGAGCTCGGCCTGCCCGATCACCGAGCGGAGGGTTGTCTGCGCGAGCTGGGAGGTCGCGAACAGGTAGTCCTCGATCTCGAGGATCGCTTTCAGGGGGTTCGAGACGCGGAAATACAGGACGGCGTTCACCTTCACCGACACGTTGTCGCGCGTGATCACGTCCTGGGGCGGGATGTCCATGGCGATGATGCGCAGGCTGACCCGCTCCATGCGCTCGACCCCGAACGGGACGAGGAAGATAAGGCCCGGCCCCCGGGCCGGACGCACGCGGCCCAGCCGGAACACGACGCCGCGCTCGTACTCCTTGAGGATGCGGAGGCTCGTCGCGAGCGCGATCGCGCCCGCTCCGGCGAGTATGGCGAGCAGGGGCTCCACGGGCTCCTCCCGGCTTCCGTGCGTGAAACGGGCTCGTCCGGCCGCGGATGCGGCGGGACGATTCGAACCTAGCCGTCGACCTCGACGATGACCGCCGCTCCCTGGCCGCCTCCGATGCAGGCGGTCCCGAGCCCGACCCCGCCGCCGCGGCGCGCGAGCTCGTACAGCAGGTGGCCGGTGATCCGTGCACCGGTCATCCCGAGCGGGTGCGTGAGCGCGATCGCGCCGCCGTTCACGTTCACGCGCTCGCGATCCAAACCCAGCTCGCGCTCGACGGCAACGTATTGGGGCGCGAACGCCTCGTTCACCTCGATGAGGTCGATGTCATCGAGCGTGAGCCCGGCCTTTTCGAGGGCGGCACGCGAGGCGGGCGCCGGTCCGATCCCCATGACGCGCGGCGGCACTCCGGCCACGGCCCACGAACGGAGGCGTCCCATCGGCTCGAGCCCGTGCGCGTCGGCGTACTCCCGGCTCGCCACGACCAGCGCCGCGGCCCCGTCGCCGATCCCGCTCGCGTTGCCCGCCGTCACCAGCCCATCCTCCTTGAAGTACGGCCGGAGCGCCGCGAGGCCCTCCATCGTCGTGTCGGGCCGCAGGTGCTCGTCGCGCTCGAACGGCTTCTCGCGCCCCTTGCGGCCCACCATGACGGGCACGACCTCATCCGCGTAGCGTCCCTCCTCCCAGGCCGCGTTGGCGAGCCGCTGGCTGCGCACCGCGACTTCGTCCGCGTCGGAGCGCGCGATGCCGTAGTCCTCAGCGAGGTTCTCGGCCGTCTGGGCCATCGAGAAGCCGCAGTACGAATCGGTGAGGGCCTCCCAAAGGGTGTCCTCGAAGGGGACCGCGGGTCCCAGCCGGAGACCCCAGCGCGCCCCCCGCACGACGTGGGGCGCCTGGCTCATGGACTCCGTGCCGCCGACCAGACACGCGCGGCTGTCCCCCAGCAGGATCTCCTGGGCACCGTCGATCACGGCCTGGAAGCCCGAGCCGCACAGGCGATTGACGGTGACGGCCGGAACCTCGATCGGGAGACCCGCCCTGAGCCCGATGTGACGCGCCAGATAGATCGCGTCCGCCGAGGTCTGCATGACGTTGCCGAACACGACCTGCCCGATGTCCTCGGCCGGCACGCCCGAGCGCTCGAGCGCCGCTTCCGAGGCGATCACGCCGAGATCGATGGCCGAGTGGTCCTTGAGGCTCCCGCCGAAGGTGCCCATGGGGGTCCGGGCGGCGGACAGGAACACGACGCCCGCACCGTTCGAGTCACTCATCGCGTCGCTCCTCTATGGATGCACCAGAACGTGAATGCGCCGCATCGGACGAATGCCGATCGAACGGTCGGAAACTAGCGACCGGCGAGGGGTTTTGCTCCCCCGGCCCCCGGTCGCGGGGCGGGATTCGGGAGGGGACGCCGTAGCCGGCTCCGGGAAGCGGGCTCGTCGCGAGCCTCAGCCCCGCGGCCCGAGCAGCTGCTCCAGCTCCGCGAGCGATCCGTGACGGATGGACAGGCTGTCGGGGATCTCCAATCGCCACTTGACCTCCGCATCGATCACCCGGGCGGGCCGTGTCGACTCGCCTCGTTTGGCGATCAGCGCGTCGGCCGTCCGCCCGCCCGCGTCGAGGAGGAACACGATGGAGAAATCGAGGCTCGGGAAGCGCGCGGACCGGTAGTACTCCTGGCCGGAGAGGAAGAGGATGCGACCGTCCACGAGCTGGAAGGCGTAGCAGGCGCCCTCGTCCTCGACCTCCTCGAACTCCACGTAGCCCGTCGACTCGACTCGTAGCTCCTCGGCCACCCCCGCCCCGGCCACCGATTCGAAGTCGGCCGCCATGTCCGCGAAGGCACCCGACCGGAGGTCGCGATCCAGCCAGACGAGCATCCCTCCCCCGACCGACGACCAGAACAGGGTCACGACCCACCAGGGCGCATCGCTCGCGATCAGCGTCAGGAGCCACAGCCCGCCGATCACCAGACCGGCGACCAACAGAGGACCGATCCGGGAGTGTGACCGCGCACGCAGGGCCCGGATCTTCATGCGCACCAGCCTCCGCTCGGCCGGCGTGAGCGGGCGCCGGACGAACGGGAGGTCTCGAGGCTCGCCGGTCACCGGTCCCCCGGGGGAGCCGCGGTCGGCCCGCCAACGGGCCGATCTAGGGTCGGCCGGCGGCCGACGCCGCGATCCTCTCGCACAGCCAGTCTCCCACCTCCGATGTGGTCGCTGGACCCCCGAGATCCGGCGTGCGGACCCCCTCGGCGAGCGCCTCGTCCACGGCGCGCTCGACGGCACGGGCCGCATCGGTCCGCCCGGCGTCCTCGAGCAGGAGCGCCGCGCTCAGCACGGCCGCCATCGGGTTCGCCGTCCCGGTGCCGGCCAGGTCGGGCGCGCTTCCGTGCACGGGCTCGTACAGGCCGTGCTTCCCGGGGTGCACGTTGGCCGAGGGTGCCAGCCCTGGCCCGCCGATGAGCTCGGCGCCGAGATCCGAGAGGATGTCCCCCAGCAGGTTGCTCGTCACGATCACGCCGAAGCGCTCCGGCGCGCGCACCATCTCCATGGCGAGCGCGTCGACGTAGCGCATCTCCGATTCGACGTCGGGGTGACGCGCGGCCACCTCGGAGAACACGCGACGCCACAGGCCGTACATGTGCGGCACGGCGTTCGCCTTGTCGGACAGTGTGACCCGGCAGCCGCGCGAACGCGCGGCCGCGAAGGCCGCCTCCGCGATGCGTTCGACCGCACGGCGGCTGGCGATCCCCTCGCTCACCGCCACCTCGGCGGGTGTGCCCTCGTGCTCGATCCGCCCCCTGCCGACGTACAGGTCCTCCGTGTTCTCGCGGTAGATGACGAAGTCGATCGAGCCGGCCCTGGCCCGCTTGAGCGGGGACAGCTCGGGAGCCCGCAGCTTGATTGGGCGGCGGTTGATGTACAGGTCGAGCCGCACGCGCAGCCCGAGGAGGAGGTCGCGCGCATGCCGCCCGTCCGGCACGCGCGGATCGCCGACGGCCCCGAACAGAATGGCGTCGAACTCGTCGCGCAGGCGCTCGAACGTCGGCTGCGAGAGGGTTTCTCCCGTGCGGAGGAAGTGATCCGCTCCGTGCGGCAGCCGTTCGAGCTCGATCTCCACCAGTCCGATTCGCCGCACGGCTCCGAGCACGCGGCACGCCTGCTCGACGACCTCGGGACCGATCCCGTCGCCGCCGATGACCGCCACGCGGAGCGACGTCACGGACGTGCCAGCGCGCCGCCGCAACGAGGGCAGTAGGACCAGCCCGGCTCGAGACGGTCACCGCACGAGGTGCAGCGGGCCGCCTGCTGATCGACACCGCAGTGCGGACAGAAGCGGACGCCCTCGCGCCGCGGCAGGCGGGCCGTACAGCTCCAGCACCTCCCGCCGCGCGCCTTGCCGGACGGCTCCATCGGCGCGGTCTCGGCGGGCGGCAGCGCGTCGGCCGACGGCGTCGGGCGCTCCACGAGCCACGCGGAATCGGGTGCATCGCCCCGGTCGGCGATCTCGTCCGGTTCCGACCCCTCGACGGACGCCCCCGCGTCCTCCGACTCCGAGCCCTCGTCGGACGGGGCGGCCCCTTCGGCCTCCGCGGTGCCATCCATCCTGTCGCGCCTCGCGGGGTCACGCAGCCGGAGCAGGCTGTCGGCCAGCTTCTCGATGGCGCGCAGCCCCGGCTCGGGCTCGTCGAGCTCCCTGGCGGCCGCCTCCTGGAGCGCGGGATCGACCTGGAGCAGGACGCGGTCGGACAGGAGCCGGAGGACGGCCAGGTCGTACTCCGCCTTTCCGGCAAGACCGAGCCGCTCGCGGACGAGGGCGTACGGCAGCACTCGCTCGAGGAGCTGCGACACGGTGACCGCCCGTCCCGGGGCCCCGCTCTCGGACAGACGTTCGCTCAACAGACGCGCCACCACCTCGACGGATGCGATCCTCATGGGCCCGACAGGGGAGGACGGATCATCGACGGCGCGCTAGCGCTCGATCTCGAGCGCTCCGACCCGGGCCGAGTCCTCGATGAACGCCCGCGCGCTCTCGCACGAGATCGAGCCGCCCGTGAGATCCATGAGACGGATGGCCTCCTCGCGCATGAAGTCCCCCACCGAAACGGCAGGATTCGGCGATCGGTCGCGCATCGTGCGCACGATGGTGTCCCAGTCCCCCTCGAACACGGCGCCGTCGGGAGACCGCACCCGGTGCCACTCGTCCGGGGCCATCCCCGGCGGGCGTCCGAACAGGTCGAGCTGTCCGCGCTCCCACGTGCCCGAGAATCCGGCGGCCCGGGCCTCGAGCTCCGCGAGCAGCCGATCCTCGGGGCTCGGCTCGGCCGCCAGCTCTTCGAGCGCCAGCATGTATGGCTGCACCTCGGGCGCGTCGGCCGCCAGCCCAAGCAGGCGGCGCTTGAGCTCGATGATGCGCCACGCGACGGCGGGATCGCCGAGGTTGGCGGGCGCGATGTGCTCGAACTGGTCCAGCGCGGCCCGGAAGTCGCCGCGCTCGTACAGGACGTTGCCGTATAGCGCCCGGGCCTCCCCGAAGCCGGGATCGAGACGCACGGCCTCGCGGCCCCAGTAGAGCGCCGCCTCGGGGTCGCCCATGCGGTAGAACGTGTAGGCGAGATCGAGCGCCGCATCGGCGCTCTCCGAGTCGGCCTCGTGGGCGAGGCGGAAGAAGCGCTCCGCGCGCTCGAACAGGCCCTCCCTGAGGAGGCTCCGCCCCACGCACAGCATGAGCTCCACGTCGGTCTCGAAGCCCAGATCGAGGAGGACCTCGAAGGCGCGGAACGCGTTCACGCGCTCGCCGAGGCGGAGGAGGGCCTCGCCGACCCCGGCGATCGCCTCCTCGTGCTCGGGGTCGCGGCGCAGCGCCCCCTCGAAGGCGGCCCGCGCCCAAGCGAACTCCTCGCGCGCCAGCCGGGTGTACCCCATCGACACGAGCAGCTCGGTGGACTCCGGGAACATGACCAGCGCGCGCTTGAGCACCTCGAGGGCCCGGTCGTAGTCCCCGGCCTCGTACAGCCGCTGCGCCTCGGCGTCGAACTGATCCCCGTTCCAGTAGTCGGGCTGGATCTCGCTCACGACCGCTCGAACAAGTAGGCGTTAACAGGGTCTCGGTCGACTGCAATAGTCGGTGCCCATCCGCCTTCCAGCAACCTGCGTACCGCGCCACATTCCGCCACTCCCTCCCCACCCATCCTCAGTCCTCCCCCTCCCCGGATTCGTGACCGGGGGCAACGCCTTCCACCCCACGCAGTTCGAGCTTCGTGACGCGTCGGTCCGTCACCTCGAGCACGCGCAGCTCCGCCGATCCCAGCGGCACCGCATCCCCCGGATCGGGGATCCGACCCAGGGCCGAGATGACGAATCCCGCCACCGTATCGTACTCGTCCCCGTCGCCGTCCGCAGGGTCGGGGAGATCGAAGCGCTCGATGAGGTCGGCGAACGAATGGCCCCCATCGATCACGGTCCGGCCGTCGGCGTCGACGCTCACCTCCGCGGTCGCGGTGTCGTGCTCGTCGTAGATCTCGCCCACGATCTCCTCGACGAGGTCCTCGAGGGTCACGAGCCCGTCGGTGCCACCGAACTCGTCCACCACCACCGCCATGTGCGTCTTGCGGTGCCGAAGCTCGGCGAGCAGGTCGTCGATGGGCTTCGTGTCCGGCACGAACAGCGGCTCGCGCATCACCGCGTCCGCCGTGGTCTCCTCCATGCCCGACATCAGCGCCTCGATGAGGTCCTTCACGACCACCACGCCCACGATCTCATCCAGCGACTCGCGATACACGGGCAGGCGCGAGAACCCCGACGCGGCCGCGACGGCGAGCACCTCGCGCAGCGGCGCGCGCGTCTCCACAGCGACGATGTCGGGCCGCGGGGTCATCACCTCGCGGGCGACGGTGCGCGTGAGCTCGAACACGCCCTGGATCATGGCCTGCTCGTCCTCCTCCACCACCCCCTCCTCCAGACTCTGGCGGACGAGCATCTCGATCTCTTCGGGGCTGTGGACGTTGTCGTAGGAGTCCCCGCGGGTGCCGACGTGCAGCAGCCGCAGGACCAGCGAGGAGGAGCCGTTCAGCAGCCAGATTCCCGGGCTCACGACGCGATTGAACGCGATCAGCGGGCCGGCGACCAGCCGGCTCACGGTCTCGGGACGGGCCAGCGCGAGGGTCTTCGGGGCCAGCTCGCCGAGGACGATGTGGAGATACGTGATGAGCAGGAACGCGATCGTGACGGCCACCGAGTGGAGGGCGACCGGCGCGTCGATCCCCACGGCATCGAGCAGCGGCTCGATCGTGTGCGCCACCGCGGGCTCGCCGATCCAGCCCAGCCCGAGCGAGGCGAGCGTGATTCCGAGCTGCGTGCCGGAGATGGCGCGATCCAGATCCTGCTGCGCCCGCTGGACGGTCCGGGCGAGGCGATCGCCGGAGTCGATCATCTCGCGGATCCGGGTGCGTCGCGCGCTCACGAGACCGAACTCGGCCGCGACGAAGAACGCGTTCGCGGCCACCAGCGCCAGGACCGCGAGCAGCCGCAGGAGGACGCCGACGTCCATCAATCGTCGGGATGGCGAGCGGGGCGGACGGGGCTCGGGGGCCCGACCGGGGCGGTCGGACCCGGGTGTCGCGGCGTGGCAGGCCGGAGGGAGCCGGCGCTGTCAGGTACCGGGTGTTCCGGGGACGGGGGCTCGTTCAGGCTGCGCTCACCTCGCCCGTGTCGACCGCCGCATCGCCATCCTCCGCTCCGTCCTCCTGCAGGATGTCCTGCGCGTTCGTCTTTCCGTGCGGGACCACGGGGGCGCAGTACCGCTGACCGATCGTACGCAGATCCGCGAGCTCGCTCGGGGTCAGCTCGGGGTAGCGCTCGCGGATGTACTCGATCGTGTCGTCGAACCACTCATCGCGCTGCTCGTCCTCGGCCTCGAGGACGCCGCAGCGCCGGATATGACTGAAGAGCTCATCGCGAGCCCGGTCGATCGCTTTCGGTACGTACTTTCCCTTACCCAAGGCAACTCCTGTGTGCAACGGGTTCCGTTCCGTGTCTCGCCCCGCGCGAATATACCCCGCTCGCCCGCCCTCCGGCAAAACCGCCACCCGTGCGCGCGCCGGCTCACCCTCCCGGGTCGAACTCGCGCAGGTACATGGTCAACTCCCCCATGCCCATGCGGGTCTTGAGGAGGACGATGAGCCGGCGGTCGTCATCGGTGATATACAGCTCGCCGGCTCCGCCCTCGCCGAAGATCCCCTTCGTCTGGATGATCGGCCGCACGACGACCGTTTCGAACGTCCCGGCCCTGAGACGCACACGCTCGCGACGCAGCACCTGGATCACGACGGGGTTCCCATCCTCCTGGAAATAGTCGTCGAACGAATACGTCCGGCCGACCTCGAGCGGCAGCGTGCGCATCAGATACAGATACGAGATCTCATCGAGCGCCCCCGGCGGGATCGGGACATCCCGTTCCGCGGCGTGCGGACGATAGGCGGCCGCCTCCTCGTCCCAGTCCTCCCGGGTGACGCTGCCCGCCTCGTGGTCCAGCTCGTAGCGCCGGTGCCGATCGTAGCCGCCCTCGTGCAGGATCTGCTCGAAACGCAGCGACCGATACGGCCCCGTCGCCAGCCAGCTCACGGTCCGATCATCGATCTTGTAGAAGAACGGCCCGCCGTCGATCTCGAACGCGAGCCGATACGTGGGCGTGGCGCTCACCGTGTCGACCGCCTCGACCTCGAGGCTGCCCCGACCCACGCGCACGGGACCGAAGGTGACGTCGTACTCGGCGCGTTCCCCGACCGCGAATGGCCAGCGGGACGCGAACAACGACACGGGTGTCGAGGTTTGAGCGGCGGTCGTACCGCCGGTCGCCAGCAGGAAGGCGAGGGCCCACGTCAGAGGCGCCGGGCGGAAGGTCACGCGGTCGCCGTCTCCGCCCGCGCGCGTCGGATGGCCTCCCGCAGCGCGGGGTCCCGCCCGGCCCGGAACAGGGCCCCGAACTCGACCAGCGCCTCGAAGCGCGTGTCCCGATACCGCCGCGGGCCCGGCGCATCGGACTCGATCTCCTCGGCCCGGCGGACGTGCGGCCACACCCTGGCCAGGAGCTCGGCGTTGGCCGCCCACCCGCGGTGCTCGATCAGGGGTTGGTCGGAGTCGAGCTCCTCGAGCGCTTTGAGGAGAGTGAACAGCCGGTAGAGACGGAGGCTCGCGTAGGGATCCGCGTCGATCCCGGCCCGGGCGAGCCCCGGACCGAGGAGCCGGCCGCCGAGTCGCGTTAGGCGTTGTGGCCGCGGAAGCTCGTCCGGCGGCATCACGGTGACGATGTCCGCGCCCCCCTCGAAGCGCCTCATCATCTCCGGGATGCATTCCGGCGGGTCGCTGAAATCGCCCTGCATGGTGACCAGTGCATCGCGCCGCGGGTAGCCGGAGCGACGCACCGCCTCGCGAACCAGCCGTTCGAGACACGCCGCGTAGCCGAGGCGCGCGTCGCTTCGGAGCAGGGTGAGCGGCAGGACCCGCGGATAGCGCTCGAGGGCCTCGCGGGTCCCATCCCCGGACGCGTCGTCGCACACGATGACGTGGAACTCGCGCCGCTCGCCGTACAGGATCTCGCGGATGCGCCACAGGAGCGGTCCGATCGTGTGCCGTTCGTCGTGGACGGGGATTCCGATGTAGATCAACGGGTTCTCGCCGGATTCATGGTGGATGTCCTCTTACCGCGCGTCCGGGGACGACGTTCCGGCCGGATGTCCTTCCAGCGTCTATGGAACCAGAAGTACTGCGACGGGACCGCCCGGATCGCGCGCTCGAGGGTGGTCAGCCACGCGACGGTACGCTCGAGCTCGGGCGTGTCCGCGGTGCGTGCGAGCCCGGACCCGCCCCCCGCGCCGTGCTCCCCGGTCGACCCGGAGCCTCCCCCGACCGGCTCGAGGAGCGCCCGGTACCCCTCGCCCTCCCGCACGAGTCCCGAGAACAGTAGAGGGACGCGGGCCGCGATCGAAAGACGGGCCGGACCGAGGAAGGTCCACGCCGGACGCCCGAGGAACTCGAGCCGCGCGCTCCCCGTCGTGGCGTGCTGATCGGCCACGAGCAGAACCGGACGGCCGTCCTCCAGTCCCCGCACGAGACGGCCGACGCCTTCGTCGCGGCGCACGAGCTCGACGTCTTGACCCGCCCTCAGATGCGTGAGGACGACGTCCCACGGGGGCCGCTGCCGCCGGACCACCGCCAGCGGACGGAGCCCGAGCGCGGCCAGGAAGGCGCCGAACAGCTCCCAGTTCCCGAGGTGGGCCGAAACGATCACGCATCCGCCACCGCGGGCCGCGCGGCGCAGAGCCGCGTCGTACAGGCTCGCGTCCCGGACCCGGTCGAGGGCGGGGGCCAGCCGGCGCGGGCCGCCGGCGAGGAGCGCGAACTCCTCGCCGAAGTGCCGATAACAGCCACGAGCGACCTCCGCCACCCAGGCGGCATCGCGCTCGGGGAAGCTGGCCGCGAGCTGCCGCTCGACGACCGGGCGGCGCGCCCTTACGACCCCATGGGCCACCGCCCCGAGGGCGTGACCGAACCGCCGCCGCGCGGCCAGCGGCGCGGCCCCCGACGCCCACGCCAGTCCGCCCAGGCCCCGCGCCAGGCCGCGCTCAAGCACCGGCGAACCACTCGCGCGGGGCCCCCGAGGGCCAGGCGACGGCGGCGAACCCGCACCAGCCGAGCTCCGTCCAGATGCGGGCGGGCGGCCGTTCGAGCCGCGGCGCGAGCCACAACGCCATCACCGTGCCGTGCGTGATGGCGGCCACGCTCCCCGTGCTGGACGACATCAGCTCCTCGAGCGCCGCCCCGAAGCGCGACTCGGCCTGCCGGGCGCTCTCCTCGCCCAGCACGACCTCGGCGGGTCGCGACAGCATGTCCAGCACGGCGGCGCGGAACGCGGCGGGCGCCTCGAAGAAGGGCGCCGCGTCGCGGGCGTGCTCGCGGAGGTCGGCCACGATCCGGATCTCGATGCCCAGCGCATCGGCGATCACGCCCGCGGTCTCGGCCGCCTTCGGCTCGGGGCTCGAGGCGCACAGCACGGGTCCGTGCGCTCCGATCCGCGGGGCCGTCGCTCGCGCCAGCGCCCGTCCGCGCTCCGTTAGCGACCACGTCGACGGGGGACGGTCGGCCCGCGGGGCCGACTCGGAGTGCCGCACGAGGACGAGCGTGCGTCCGGCCACGCCGCTCACGGCGCGGGAGCCGCGGGCTCGAGCTGTCGCTCGAACAGCCGCAGGTACGGCCCTTCGCGCGTCAGGAGCTCGTCGTGGCTGCCCTCGTCCACGATCCTCCCCCGCTCGAGCACGAGGATCCGATCCGCCTCGCGCACGGTGGACAGGCGGTGGGCGATGACGATCACCGTCCGTCCCCTGAACAGCTCGTGCAGGGCCTGCTGGATCTCGCGCTCGCTCTCGGCGTCGAGCGCCGAGGTGGCCTCGTCGAGGATCAAGATGGGGGGATCGCGCAGCACCGCCCGCGCGAGCCCGATCCGCTGGCGCTGTCCGCCCGACAGCCGCACTCCCCGGTCACCGAGCAGCGTGTCGTACTCGCGGGGGAGCCCGAGGATGAACTCGTGTGCGTGCGCGGCCCGCGCCGCGGCCTCGATCTCCGACCGCGACCGCCCCGGCTCCCCGTAGGCGATGTTCGCGGACACGGATTCGTGGAAGATGGTCGTCTCCTGGCTCACGATCCCCACGACGCGGCGCAGCGAGGGCACCGACAGGCGCCGGATGTCGACGCCGTCGATCAGCAGCCGGCCGTCCGTGGGATCCGCGAAGCGCGGCAGGAGGTCGACGAGCGTGCTCTTCCCGCCGCCGGAGGGGCCGACGAGCGCCACGATCTCTCCGCGGGCGATCTCGAGATCGACGTCCGTCAACACCGGTCTGCCCGGCTCGTACGCGAAGTCGACGTGCTCGTATCGGATGGCGTGCTCGAAGCGCTCGAGCGGCTCGTCCTCGCCCGAGGGCTCCGGCTCGCGGTCGAGGATCTCGAAGAACCGATCCGCCGCCGCGAGCCCCTGTTGTGCGAGGGCCGGCGTCTGCGAGCCCGCCTTGATGGGCGAGATGGCGCGCAGGGCGATCGTCACGAACACGAGGAACTGCTCGGGCCCCAGCGTCCCGGCCCCGAGCACCATCCCCGCCCCGATCCACACGAGCCCCACGGCCACGAGCGAGGAGAGGATCTCCGACAGGGGCGCCGCCGCGTGGGCCAGCGTGGCGCTCTTCACGAACCCGCGCGAGTAGCCGTCCGAACGGGCTTCGAAACGGCGCTGTTCGTAGTCCTCGGCCGCGTAGGACTTTACGAGCCGGATCCCGCTCACCGTCTCCTGGAGGGCCCCGAGGATCTCCCCCTGGTCGTGGAACACGCCCCGGAACCGCACCCGCAGGTGTCGCAAGATCGGGCGAAGCACGAGCACCGTGGGCGGCACGAGGATCGCGGCCAGCAGCGTGAGCCGCCAGGAGAGGACGAGGAGCGCGAGGCCGTACGCGCTGATGGAGGCGATGTAGCGGATCGCCTGGGCGAGCGACTCGGGTACGAGCTTCGCGTCGCGCGTGTCGGTCACCACGCGCGCCAGGAGCTGGCCGGCCCTTTCGCGCTCGAAGAAGGCGAGCGGCAGCCTCTGGAGGTGCCGGTGGACCTCGTCGCGTACATCGCGCACGAGGTACTCCTGCACGCGGATCGCGAGCACCCGCGACACGTACATGGCCGCGTTCTTCATGATGATCGTGGCCAGCACGAGGAGGCAGACGATCCGCAGCCCGTGCAGCCCTTCGACGTTCCCCAGCCAGCCGCCCACGACGCCGTCCACGAAGCGCTCGGCGGCATTGCGCCCGCCGCCGGGGAGGGCCGGTCCCATCCCGAACAGCGAGCGCAGGAAAGGGATGAGGAGGAGGAGGCTGAACGCGTCGAGCGCGGCGCCGAGCGCGGCGAGCCCGATGCTCGCCACGAACATCGCGCGGTAGGGCTCGAGGAACGAGAGCAGGCGGCGGAATGTCGATCGGTCCGCTCGACCGGCGCCCGCGGGCAGCGGCGTGGCGCGGCTCAGGAGATCACCGGGGAGTGAGGAGCGCCACCGGCATGATCATTTCGTCGGGGCTCACGCCGCCGTGCAGGAAGCTGTCCCGGTAACGGTGCTGGTACTCGCGCAGCTTGGTCGGGTACACGAAGAAGTAGTCTTCACGGCACAGGACGTACGTCCGCTTGAGACCGCCGGGCGGAAGCCGCAACTCGTCTGCGTCCGAGGTCGAGAACACTGCGCTCGGGTTCTCGACCCGCAGGTCGTCGCCGAACTTGTAGCGCAGGTTGGCCGTCGCGTCGCGCTTCGCGTAGATGGTCGCCGGCCGGTGGCAATGGAGCGATCCGTGATCGGTGGTCAGCAGCACGCGGACCCCGCGCCGCGCGGCGATCCTCAGGGCCTGGAACGCCGCCGAGCGCTGGAACCAGGTCACCGTCAGCGAGCGCAGGGCGCTCGTGTCGGGCGCCATCTCCCAGATGAGCCGGGATTCGGAGCGCCCGTGCGTGAGCATGTCCACGAACCCGAACACGAGCGCCGTAGCGGAGGGGCTCGACAGGTAACCCTCCAGCCGGCCCAGCATGGCCTCGCCCTCCTGGGCCGAGAAGATCTTCTCGTAATGGGTCTTCACCCGCCCGCCGGCCAGCTGCCCGACGAGCCGCTCGAACAGGTCGTCCTCGAACGAGTTGTACCCGATCTCGTCCCCCCGCTCCCACCAATCCGGCCGCAGCTCGGCGAGCTCGTCGGGGAACAGGCCGCCGAACAGCGCGTTGCGGGCGTAGGGCGTCGCGGTCGGGAGGATCGAGGCGTACAGCTCCTCGTCGATCTCGAACAGCTCGCTGATGAACGGCACGATCGCGCGCCATTGCCCGAGGCGCATGCAGTCCATCACGATCACCAGCGACGCCGGGTCCTCGTCGAGGATGGGACGGAAGAAGCGCGGCAGCACGTCGACCGACAGCGTCGGGCCGGTCTCCCCCCCTTCGTGGACCCACTCCCCGTAGCGATCCGCGACCAGATCGCAGAACCCGCGGCGTACATCGGCGACCACGGTCTCGAGGATCTCGCGGAAGCCCGTTTCGCCCGCTTCCTCCAGCTTCAGGTCCCAGTCGATCATCTCGGAGTACAGACGGGCCCATTCCGCCCACGTCCGCGCGCCGGCCGCCTGGTCGCGCAGCTCACCGAACCGGCGCGAGAAGTCGCGAGCGATCTGCTCGTGCTGCAGCGCCGGGCCGGCCAGGATCCGCGTCACCACCGACAGGACCTGGCGCGGGCTCGTGGGCTTGACGATGTACTCGTCCGCCCGCCGTCCGATGGCCTCGTGGAGCGTCGAGTCCTCTTCGCTCTTGGAGACCATGACGACCGGGAGTCGGGGAGACACGCGCCGCACGCGATCGAGGACCTCGATGCCGCGCAGCCCCGGCATCTGCTCGTCGAGGAGCACGAGATCGTACGTCCGGTTGGCGAGCAGCTCCAGCGCGTCCTGGCCGTTCATGATCGCGTCGACCTGATACCCCTCCGTGCGCAGGAGCATGAGGTGCGGCTTGAGGAGATCCACCTCGTCGTCGACCCACAGGATACGTCCCGTGCGCACCGCCTTCGTCGTCGCCCCGTTCAAGGGGCGCCCCGGCAGCCGACCCCGTACCGCTCCCGCGCGACCTCGATCTTCCGGATCACGTCCTCCTCTCGAATCCTCTCCATGTTCCCGCGGCGCGTCGCGCGCGAGGGATGTTCCTCGCCCGCCCGGGCGTATCGGTCGATCAGGAGATCGCCGAAGCGACGGTACGGGCCCACCCGCCGGGGGTCCGTAAAGCCGTACAGCCCGATCGTCGGCGTGCCCAGCGCCACCGCGAGGTGCAGCGGGCCGGTATCGGGGCTCACGACCAGGTCGCTGGCCCCGAGGAGCCACGCGAGCCTGCGCAGATCATAGCGCAACTCGACCTCCGGCGGGACACGGCACAGGCGAGACAGCCGCTCGGCATCCTCGAGCTCCCCGGTCGAGGCCCCGCCCACCAGCACGGTGCGGAACCCGAGATCCCCGGCGGCCACATCGAGTACACGGGCGGCTCGCTCGAGGATCCAGTCCTTCTCGCGACGCGAGGAGCGAGGAACCAGGGCGAGCACCGGCCGATCGTCGTCGCCCACCCACACCCGGCGGGCCTGATGCTCGGCCTCCGTGAAGTGGAAGTCCCACTCGGCACGCACCGGCACGTCCAGGTGCCGGAGGAACTCGAAATACTCGTCCTGGACGTGGTCCGGCGCGCGGGAGGGGATGCGCCGATTCGTCGCCAGCCAGCTCAGATCGCGGGCGCGCGCGCGATCGTACCCCAGCCGGATCGGGGCGTCGAGCGAGCGGGTGACCACTCCCGCCTTGAAGCACGGGTGCACGTCGAGCACCAGATCGAAGGAGAGATCCCGGGCGCGCCGCCGGAAGTCCGCGTAGGCCCGCCAGCCCAGCTCGCGTCGGAAGAGGAGGAAGTCGTCGACGTCGGGACGCCCGCGCATGAGCTCGTGCGGCACGGGCTGGATGACCCACGTGAGGTGGCAATCGGGCCACGCCGCCCGTATCGAGGCCACCAGCGGGACGGCGTGGACCGTGTCGCCGATAGCGCTCATGCGCACGAGGGCCACGCGGGCGGGCGGGTCGGGCAGGCTCAGCGCGCGCACCGGGTGGCTCGAATCCGCGGACCTCCCCCGGGGCCGCGCGGTAGATGCCGGGGGCCGGTCCGGCTGACAACGCGCCACCGAGAGGGTACTCTCGAACCGATGAGGATTCTCACACGCTACATCCTGCGCCTGCACGTGGCGCCGTTCTTCTTCGCGGCGACGGGGCTCACCCTGCTGATGCTGCTGGACCAGGTGAGTCGGCGCTTCAAGGACCTGATCGGCAAGGGCCTCCACTGGTCCGTCATCGTGGAGGTGTTCGTCTACTCGGTGCCGTTCATCCTGGCGCAGACGCTCCCGATGGCCGTCCTTATCGCGGTCCTGTACACGTTCAACCGGCTGGCGGGCGACTTCGAGATCACCGCGATCCGGGCGAGCGGCGTCCCGCTGGCGCGCGTCATGGTGCCCCTGCTCGTCGCGGCCACGCTCCTCGCGGGGGCGATGACCTGGTTCAACAACACGGTGCTGCCCGAATCCAACCACCACCTGCAGAGCCTGCTCACCAGCATCGGCCGCAAGAAGCCCACCTTCTACCTGCGCGAGCGGGCGATCAACGAGGTGGTGCCCTCGCGTTTGTACGTACAACCCGGCGCCATCGATCGCGAGCACAGCCAGTTCGAGGACGCCGTCCTGTACGACGAGCGCGAGCAACGCCGCAGTCGCACGATCTACGCGGACAGCGGCCACATGGCATTCGACGAGGCGGGGGAGGACCTGTACCTGACGCTGTACGACGGGACGCTCCAGGAACGCCCCGACGACAAGCCCAAGTCGTTCCAGCGCATCCGGTTCGAGCGCATGAGGATGCGGGTGGACGGCGTCGCGAACCACCTCGAGCGGGACACGCTCGGCTCGTTCCGCAGCGACCGCGAGATGGACATCGCCCAGATGCAGGAGCGGGTGCGGGACGGACAGCGACAGGTGGAGGAAGCCCGCTCGCAGAGCCGCGCGTACGCCGTCGCGCTGACGCGCAGGCTCACGAGATGGAGGGAGCCGCTCGAATCGGAGCTCGTGTCCGGGCCGGAGGACTCGACCACGTCCCCGGGCGACACGATGGGCGCCGCGCGCACCTCGGCGCCGGACGCCGAGTCCGGGCGGACCGGGACCGCGCCGCGTGGAGGCGCGCCGGCCTCGCCGGGCGAACGGACGCGACCCGCCCCCGGAGACACGACCGCGGCCGTGGACTCGAGCGCTGTCGACTCGGCGACCGCGGCGGAGGCCCGGGCCCTGCGCCAGCGCCTGACCCACGAGGTACAGTCGGCCGTGGCGCGCTACGGACACCCTCTCGAGGCCGTCACGCAGTTCGAGAGCTTCGCCGGCCGCGAGGATCGCGGGCTGGGGGAGATCAACCAGTTCCGGGTCGAGATCCACAAGAAGGGCTCCATCCCGGTGGCGTGCATCGTGTTCGTCCTCATCGGGGCCCCGATCGCCGTCCGCTACCCGCGGGCCGGGGTGGCGCTCGTCGTGGGGGTCAGCCTCGCGTTCTTCGGCGCCTACTACGTGTCGCTCGTCGGCGGGGAGGAGCTCGCCGACCGCCGCTTCATCTCACCCGTGTGGGCCATGTGGGCGCCGAACATCCTGTTCGGGGTGATCGGGCTCGCCGCGCTGTGGCAGGCCCGCCGGGTCACCCGCTGAGCGCCGAGGCATGGTGAACGCCGCCCGCCGTGCTGCCTCGTCAGGCCTGTTGCCGTGAGGCTGCTCGATCGTTACGTCGGCGCCCAGTTCCTGCGGATCTTCGCGGTGTGTGTCCTCGGAGTGCCCTTCCTGTTCATCGTCATCGACCTGGCCGACAACCTCGACCGGTTCATCGATCGCGGCGCCACCCGGGGCCAGGTGGTGATGCACTACCTCTACCAGTTCCCGTACCAGTCGCTGCTCGGCTTTCCCATCGCGGCGCTGCTCGCTTCGGTGTTCACGGTGTCGGCACTCACGAGGCGCTTCGAGACGACGGCCATGAAGGCGGGTGGGATCTCGTTCTACCGCATGACCATGCCGCTCCTCGTGCTGGCCACCCTGTTGAGCGGAGTCGCGCTCGGGCTCACCGAGCTCGTTCCGGTGACCAACCGGCGGTCGGTCGACGCGCTCGAGCAGGAACAGACGCGCAGCCAGACGATCCGTATGTCGTTCGTGTTCCGCGCGGACGAGGGGCTCGTGTACAAGGTGCGCCGCCTCGACACCCGCGAGGCGCGGATGGACAACGTCCAGATCGAGCGCGAGGGGACGGGGGCAGAGTTCCCGACCATGAACGTCACCGCCAGCACCGCGCAGTGGGATTCGACGGGTGAGCGTTGGCTCCTGCAGCACGGCTGGGTGCGGCGCTTCGCGGGCCCACGCCAGGAGCGAGCCTACGAGTTTCTGGAGCTCCACGTGCGAGAGATGGACGAGCCGCCCGACGAGCTGCTTGCCGAGCCGAAGGACGTCGACGAGATGCGGTACGCAGAGCTCGGGCGATTCGTCGACGCGATCGAGCGTTCCGGGGGCACGCCGGCCGATCTCCGCACCGCGCGGGCACAGCGCATCGCGTTCCCGTTCGCGTGTCTGGTGATCGTGCTGTTCGGCATGCCGCTCGCGCATTCCAACCGTCGCGGGGGGGCGCCGCGCTCGATCGGGATCGCGCTCGCCACGACGATCATCTTCCTCATCTTCGTCCGCATCTCGGAAGCGCTGGGAGCGGGGGGGGCGATCCAGCCGTGGCTCGCCGCGTGGCTGCCCGACCTGGTGTTCCTGACCGCCGGCGTGGCGCTCTACTCGAAGGTCCGCACCTGACCGGAGCGGGGGACCGGTCAGACGTCGACCCGCCCGCGCGCGGCACGGTACCACCCCACGAACTCCGGGATGCCGCGCTCGATGGGGGTGACGGGATCGTATCCGAACAGCTCGCGGGCCCGCGCGATGTCCGCGAAGGTGCGCTCGACATCGCCCGGTTGGCGGGGGAGCTCGACGATGCGGGGCTCCACCCCGAGCGCTTCCGCGATGAGCGCGATGAGCCGCGACAGCTCGACCGTCCGGCTCTCGCCCAGGTTCACGATCTCGTACGCATCCGGGTGCGCCTCGAGGTACGCGATCGCGGCCTCCACCCCCTGGAGGATGTCGCCGATGTGGGTGTAGTCACGCCGGGTCGTCCCGTCTCCGAATCGCGGAACGGGCTCTCCGTCCGACAGGAGCCGGGTGAACTTGTGGATGGCGAGATCGGGACGCTGGCGCGGTCCGTACACGGTGAAGAAGCGGAGACACAGCGTGCCGATCCCGAACAGATGCCGGTACGTGTGGCACAGGAGCTCGCCGGCCCGTTTGGTGGCCGCGTACGGCGAGATCGGCCGGTCCACGGGATCCGTCTCCGCGAATGGAACCTTCTCGTTGTCGCCATACACGGACGAGGACGAGCCGAACACGAATCGCCGGATCCCGCGCCGCCGCGCGAGCTCGAGAAGCTGCTGAGTCCCGGCGACGTTGACGTCCTGGTACAGCATGGGCTGTGCGATCGACGGGCGTACGCCCGCCCGCGCCGCGAGGTGCACGATGACGTCGATGTCGTCGGGGAGGGCATCGAGCGTGGCCGCATCCCGGATGTCGCCCTCGACGAGCCGGAAGCGCGGCTCGTCCGCGAGCGCCGCCACGTTCCCGCGCTTGATGGCCGGATCGTAGAACTCGTCGAAGTTGTCGAGCCCCACGACGTCCACGCCGCCGCGCACGAGCCGCTCGACCAGATGGCTGCCGATGAACCCGGCGGCCCCCGTCACGAGGATGCGGGTCAATCCGCCTCCCGCCGGCCGCGCTCCAGCCGCTCGACATCCGCCCGTACCATCATGCGGATGAGCTCGTCGAACGCGACGGTCGGCTCCCAACCGAGAAGCTCGCGCGCCTTCGTCGGATCGGCGCACAGACGCTCCACCTCGGCGGGTCGCGTGAGCGCCGGATCCTCGACGACGTGCTCGCGCCAGTCGCGCCCGATCTCGTCGAACGCGGTGTCGAGCACGTCCTCGACCGAGTGCATGACGCCCGTGCCGATCACGAAGTCCCCGGGCTCGTCCCGCTGGAGCATGCGCCACATCGCGTCCACGTAGTCGCCCGCGTATCCCCAGTCGCGTCTCGCCTCGAGGTTCCCCATCCGCAGCCGCTCGCCGAGGCCGAGGTGGATCCGGGCGGCGTTCCACGTCACCTTGCGGGTCACGAACTCGAGCCCGCGCCGCGGGCTCTCGTGATTGAACAGGATCCCGCTCACCGCGAACAGGTCGTAGCTCTCGCGGTAGTTCACCGTGATGAAGTGCCCGTACACCTTGGCCACGCCGTACGGGCTGCGGGGATAGAAGGGCGTCTCCTCGTTCTGCGGCGTGGCGCGGACCTTCCCGAACATCTCCGACGACGAGGCCTGGTAGAAGCGGATCCCCGGATCGACGGCTCGCACCGCCTCCAGCATCCGCGTCACGCCGAGCGCGGTGAACTCGCCCGTGAGGAGCGGCTGCTCCCACGAGGTGGGGACGAACGATTGAGCCGCCAGGTTGTACACCTCGCGCGGCCCGACCCGCTCGACTACGCGCAACAGGGACAGCTGGTCGAGGAGATCGGCCTCGTGGAGCCTGATGCGGCCCTCGAGGTGCCCGATGCGGTCGTGCCGCTCGACCGAGGACCGGCGGACGATCCCGTGCACCTCGTATCCCCTGTCGAGCAGGAAATCGGCCAGATACGAGCCGTCCTGACCGGTGATCCCGGTGATCAGCGCGATCATGCGGTGTGGTGTTTCAACGAGGTGTCGAGCCTTTCGACAGCGTGCCGGAGCGAGACGGTGACGAATATGTGTCCGGTCCGCGTCCCGGCAAAGCGACCGCCGGGGTGGCGAGCGGCAGACTTCTTGCTCGGATCGCGACCGAGCTTGCAAGTTGCGGACCCGGCCCCGCCCGCGAAGACGCACGCGTCCGGGCGTGGGGGTGTGGCAGCGGTGAGTGGAGGTGGCGGATGGAACCCCCACAGCGATTGCTCGCGCCCGAGCGGCTGCTGATGATGGCGATCGAGCTCGATCACGCACCCGCTCCGGTGTGGGCGGCGATCGACGAGCTGGCCGCCGAGCGGCTCCGGACGCTCATCGAGGTCCTCCGCCTCGCCCCATCCAACTCCTGGGTCGCCAACGACGCGTGGCACCGCGCGATCGACGCCGACCGCCTGCGGGAGCTGGTCGACGCGGACGATCCGGATCTGGAGACGCTGGAGCGGGTGCTGGCCGGCATCGGTCCGCCGGACGCGGGCGTGCTGCTCGACCTGCTCACCGAGTCCGACTCGTTGGCCACCCGGAAGCGCCTGTTCGCGCGTCTCACGGAGCTCGCGCCGCACATCGGTGACGAGATCGTCCGCAGGCTGCGGGACCCGCGCTGGTACGGCCGCCGCAACATGCTCGCGCTGCTCGGCGAGTTGGATGCGTGGCCTCGGAGATGGAGCCCGGCCGAGCTGTCGACGGACCCGCACCCGGCCGTGCGCCGCGAGGCGCTGAAGCTCATGCTGCGCATCCCCGAGCACCGCGCTCGGGCCGTGTGCGGGCTGCTCCAGGACACGGAACGCCGCGCGCTCAGCCTGGGGCTCGCGGCCGCCACGGAGGAGTGCCCTCCGGAAGCGGTCGATCTACTGGCCGCCATCGGACGCGACGACACCACGTCCGATGAGCTGCGTGTCATGGCCGTGCGGGCGCTCGGACAGTCCGCGGGGGAGCCCGCGCTGGCTCCGCTGGTCGAGCTGACGCGGCGAGGGTCCGGTCTGGCGCCGAATCGGCTGGCCGAGAAGTCGCCGGTGCTGCTGGCCGCGCTCCAGGCCCTGTCGGCGTTCCCGGATCTGCCGGGGAGCGCCCGAAAGCTCCTCGCACGCGCCGCGGCGTCGTCCGACCCGGACATCCGCGCCACAGTGCGTGGCCCGGAGGACCCGGCGTGACCGCGCACGGTCTCGACGAGGGGTCCGACCTCGTCCGGGAACTCCACACGGAGGCGGTGACCCGCGGTGTCGTGCCGCCATCCGAGGCGCTCGAGCTGGTGGAGCGCCTCGAGGGGATCCCCGCCTCCCCCGGGCTCCAGGCGACCGCGCATCCGCTGGACTCGGAGGCCGAGTACACGACGGTCCACTGCCTCAACGTGGCCCTCCTGGCGATGGGCCTGGGACGACACCTGGCGTACGGCCGCGAGGAGGTGCTGGCCCTCGGGCTGGCGGGACTCCTGCACGACGTGGGGAGGGTGCGCCCCGGTGCGACGGCCCCGGCCGGCGTCGACCCGGCCTCTCCGGAGGCGCGCGCCAGCGTCCTGCGACACCCGAGCGAGGGCGCCCGGCTCCTGCTCGATTCCGGCCCGGAGCTCGCGCTCGCGGCCGTAGTGGCGTACGAGCACCACCTGGACTGGCAGGGGAAGACCGGGTATCCCCGGCTCCACTTCCCCCGACACCCGCACCAGCTCAGCCGCATCGTCAGCGTGTGCGATACGTTCGACTCGCTGCTCACGGAACGCTCCTACCGCTCGGCGCTGTCCCCCGCCGCGGCCGGGCGCTATCTGCCCATGCTGTCGGGAGCTCCACTCGATCCCGATCTCGTGACCGGCTTCCTCGACTACGTCGGGGGACCGTTCGCGCGCATCGCGACCCCCACCACCTCGCCCCCGGCGGAGCTCGTCGAGCTGGGGTGGCTGCCCGAGACCGGCTTCGACCCGGACTTCGAGCCGCGCCCGGTCCGCCTCTAGCCCTGCGGTGGCCCGCTCCAGCCCCGTCCCCGACTGGGTCTCCCCGGACCTCCCCGCTTCTCCCGGCGTGTACGCGTTCAGCGACGCGTCGGGCCACGCGCTGTACGTCGGCAAGAGCGTCAACGTGCGTCGCCGGGTCCGGAGCTACTTCTACGGCGGCGGCCCGGACAACGCACGGCTGCACGAGATGCTCCGGATCGCGCGGGCGGTGGGGGCGCGCCAGACGGGAAGCGATCTGGAGGCGCGGCTCGAGGAGGCCGAGCGCATCGTCCGGGAGCGCCCGCCGTACAACAAGGCCCTCAAGCGAGGGGGGGCCGGCTGGTACCTGGAACTACGCTGGAACGAGCCCTTTCCACGTCTGCGGGTCGTGCGCCGCCCCCGTCGCACCGGGGCGCGGTACGTGGGTCCTTTCCGGGGCCGCCGGCTCCCCGAGCGCATCGCGCGCCTGGTGGAGAAGATCTGCCGCCTCCGGAACTGTCACGGCGCGATCCGGCCGGACGCCGCCGCGAGTCCGTGCATCCAGTTCGACCTCGGGCTGTGCACGGCGCCGTGCGTGCGCCGGGTTGGGCTCGACGCGTATCGGCGCCAGGCCGCGGTCGCCGCGCGGCTGCTCGAGGACGGCGGCTACGCCTGGGAGCTGTACGATCGGTTCGAGCGTGCCCGCGACGCGGCCTCCGGACGCCTCGAGTTCGAGCGGGCCGCGCTCGAGCAGGCGCGGCTGGAGTGGATCGAGGAGCTCGAGGAGTGCCGCTTCGCCCTCGAGGACGGAGGCCGGGAGCGCTCGTGGCTCATCGTGCTCCCCGGCGTCGGCGTGCGGAGCCGGGTCGTCCAGCCCGTGGCGGCGGGGCGCGTGCTTCCCCGACGGCGGGTGGAATGGAGCGACGGCGCGTGGCAGGAGCCCGTCGAGGATGCCTGTTACGCCATCCGCGTGGCCGAGCTCCGCGCCCCCGCCGTCCTGTCGCCCCGCGAATCGGTGACCAGCGTGATGGTGCGCCGCTGGCTGGAGGATGGAGGCCCCGGCGGGATCGCGATCGACCTCACCGAGCGCGATGCGGGCGCGGCGATCGCCCTGCTCGAGCGCCGCACCCGGTGTGCCGTTTCAGAAGTGGCGTGAGCACCGAGGGCGACGAGGCGTCCGGCCGACAAGGCGCGACGACGAGACGCGCCCGTCGCCCCCCGTCGTCAGGTCAGGCCGACACGCTGGCCCCGGGACCGACGCGGGCCGCTCCGTCCGTGGCGCGCTCCAGCTCGCGCTTCGCGACCCGCGTGACGAGCACGACGACGAGGAGGGTCGCGAGCAGACCCGCGATGAGGAGCGCCGTCTCGCCCCAGGACGCAGCGCCGCCTGCCGCGGCCGCCACCTCTGCCCCGGCCGCCCCGATGTACACGTACAGCAACGTGCCCGGCAGCATGCCGACCAGCGATGCGGCCGTGTAGCCCGCCAGCGACACGCCCGTGAGCCCGTAGAAGTAGTTCTGCACGTTGAACGGGAACGCCGGCGACAACCGGGTGAGCGCCACGACGCGCCACCCCTGGCTCTCCACGGCTCGATCGATGGCGGCCAGCCTGTCGCGCCCCGAGAGCCAGCGCTCCACCCGGGAGCGCAGGAGGTGGCGCGCGATGAGGAAGGCCAGGCAGGCGCCGGTATTGGCGGCGAGCACGACGACCAGCGTGCCGAGGCCCAGCCCGAAGGTGAGCCCCGCTCCGATCGTGAGCGTCGCGCCCGGAACGAGGAGCACCACGAACAGCACGTACCCCAGCCCGTACAGGAGGGGCGCGAGCGCGCCGAGCCCGGCGACCTTCCGGCGGAAGCGTTCGAGGACCCCCGCGAGCCCGCCAGCGGCCCGGCGCGGGCCTCCCGCGACGGCGTCCGCCCCGCTCGACCGCCCCTCGGCATCCCGCCCGGCGGGCTCGGAGGCGCCCGGGGTGAGCGGAGGCCGCGTGACCGCGTTCAGCGACCAGTCGTATTCGTCGAACACGAGCGGCAGATTCGGATTGGCTGCCACGGCAGAACGCACGTCCTCGCCCGCGTAGCGCGCGATGAACTCGGGAATCGTCTCGGCCCGCGGATCCCAGTCCGGGGCCGTGAAGTCCGTCCCGTACCAGTCGAAGTAGCGGGACACGCGCAGCGCGCCGCCATCCACGCGCACGTTCCGCGTGTCGCCCAGGAAGCCCCGCGTTCGGGCATCGAGCTGTTCGTCGAGCCGCTCGCCCGCGAACGCCGGCGGGCCGAGCGGGGCACACGATCGCGAGGCGCAGTTGAGCGCGAAGTGGAGCCTCGGATCCCGGAAGAAGGGGCGCAGGAGGTTGTGCTCGAGGTTGTCGAGCGTGAGCGAGTGCCTCCCCACGCGCCACTCGAGCTCGGTCCATACGCCGCCGATGTCCCGGATCGAGCTCACGCCGGGGTGATCGAGGATCGCCCGTACGGTGAGCGCGTTGTACGCGTTGATCAGCAGGGCCTCGAGCTCCGGCGGAGACAGGGTGCCCAGATCGGTGGCGGCGACCGCCGCCAGGTAGTCCGACAGCGCGTCCCGCCGATCCGCCAGGTACGCATAGTCGACCAGGCCATCGCGGGTGCCCCCGGCGAGCAGCGTGTCCCATACGGCGTGGTCGAACGTCCCCGTGCCCGAGGCGAGGGCGCGCTCCACATCGCGCGCCACCGCCCCCGTGGCGGGTCGGCTCGCGGGCGCCCCGCAGGCGGCGCTCGCCAGGGCGAGCCCGACGAGAGCGGCTGTCGGTCCGGTCCTCACGCGCATCGGCTCCTTCCGTGAGCCCGCGGTCGGTCGATCGCGTGGCACCGGTGCGGGGGTCGAGCGGCGAGGCGTCGCCCCGCCGGCCGGTCAGGAACCCGGCGGGGCCTCCCCGACCACCCACTTGATCGTCGTCCCCGGCGGGATCGCCTGGCCGACCTCGACGCCGTTCATGATCGAGAGCTCATCGACGGAGATCGGGGCGGGGCGGGCGGCCGCCATGTCCCTGAGCGAGGTCTGCCGCTGCACGGTCAGGATGTCGATCCGCATGGGCTCCACCGCCAGGGCGGTTCGGTCGGTGAGGCGATCGAACGAGCCCATGGCGCTCCCGAACTGCCCGCTGTACGTCCCCAGACGACCCTGCACCGTGTATCCGAGGATCCGGTACGTGCGGCCTCCGTAGTCGAGGAAGGTCGCGATCCCCTCGAGGGTTCCGTTGCTCGTGCTGGCGGTGAACTGGCCCGAGGTCGCCGCGTACCCGTTGATCTGCCGGGCCACGACGTTTCGCGACCGGATGCCGTTCTGCGAGAAGAACGTCCGCGAGGCGGCCTGGTGTCCGCCGCTCGTCAGCGTGAGTTCGAGGATCGCGTCCTGAGCCGGGCTCTGGGCCACGACGGCCTGCGTCAGATTGGCCGTCTGCCACCCGCCCGGGAAGGTCATCGTGAACTCGAGATCCGGGTGCAGGAAGCGCGCGCCCTCGAAGTAGCCGTGGCGCGGGTTCGTGCCGTACACCACGCCGTCCACGTGCTGCAGGTATTCGTCCCGGAGCACCCTGGTCGCGGCGAGCCGCGACGCGGGGATGGTGTCCACCTGGGCGCTCAGGCGCTCGATGCGATCGGCCGAGCTGGGGTGGGTCGCGAGCCACGTCGGGGCCCCCGAGCCACCGCGCGCCTCGGTCTGCCGCTGGAGCATACGGTGCACCTCCACCGCCTGCCGCGGATCGTATCCGTCGCGGAGCGCGTAGCGCACCCCGAGCATGTCGGCCTGGTGCTCGTCCTCGCGCCCGTAGGAGAGGAACAGGAGACCCAGCCCGGTCTGCGCCAGGCCGCCGAAACGGCGCACGTCCTCGCTGAGCACGGAGCCCACTCCCAGCACGAGCCCGCCGAGCTGGGCGCGGCTCAGCTGCTGCACCGAGTGGCGGGCCGTGACGTGCCCGATCTCGTGCCCCAGCACGGCCGCCAACTCGGCCTCGGAGGTGAACTCCGTCATGATGCCACGCGTGACGTAGATGAAGCCGCCGGGCAGCGCGAAGGCGTTGACCACCGCGTCGTCCACGACCTTGAAGCTCCAGGGGAGGTCCGGGCGCTCGGACACGGCCGCCAGCGTCCGGCCGACCCGATCGACGTACGCCTGCAGGTCGGCATCGTCGTACAGCGACATGGTGGCCTCGACCTGCTGAGCCGCCTCGCGCCCCATCTGGATCTCTTCGCTCTCGCTGATGAGCGCGAGCTGCCGCTCTCCCGTGGCCGGATTCGTCGCGCACCCGGCGACGGCCAGGCCCGCGAGGGCCAGCGAGATCGGCGTCCAGCGACCGGCCATGCTCTTCATGTTCCCACTCCTCTGGATTGCAGGACGGGAAGACAACAATAGGCGGGCCGCCCACCCGGCTCCAGAGAGGGCGGCGGCACCCACCCCCTGCATCGAATGCAGCGACCGTGCCGTCTCGCATGGTCCTGCGGAACCGGGCGCGACCAGCGAGGGATGGCCGGCATCGTTCCCCGTCGCGCGCCCGGATTCGCCGGCGGGGCACGGGCACCGTCGGCCGGGCCGTGGGCGTCGGATCGGCAATTATTCCCGACCTGCGGTAGCGACGGTGTGAAGTTCGTGCGGGTGTCCGTCTCCCCCCGGCCTCGCGCGGGGCGACGTCACGCACCACCTTTCCGGGGGGCGGCTCCGTCCGGCTCGCAGGCCCGGGCGCGCCGCGCGTCCGTTCCCGGTCCTCGAACGGGCCTTCGCGAACCCCGACCCCCTCTCCGGGTTTGACGATGTCGAACGCATGGACGGAAGCGGCGGTGACGCAGGCCGCCGCCGAGTACGTGGGGACGATGCTCTCGGGCGCCTCGCGAGCCCTCGGGAGCGGGCTGCACGCGGTCGGGCGTTTCGTGCAGGGGAACCCGGCCGTGGTGATCGTCGGGGTGATCGGGCTCCTGCTCCTCCTTCGGCTGGGACGCCGCCGCTGAGGCGCGTACCGAAACCCGCGCGCGCCGAACTGCGTCCATGTGACGGACCGGCGACGGAAATCGTCCAGGGCGAGGGACGACGACCACCAGGGACGGCTCGATGCGACCACAACCGGCGAACGACATCACGCGCCCCTTCGGTGCGCGGCGGCGCACCGCGTGGCTCCTTCTGCTGGCGGCGACGGCGTGTGGCGGGTGTCGCGCCACGGTCCCGATCCGCGACCTGCTGGATGACCCGTACGCGTACGATCGGCGCAAGGTCAAGATCGAGGGAAGCGTCGAGGCCGCCGCGGCCGCCTTCGGACACGGCGCCTACCTGGTCGATGACGGCACCGGAGCCCTGCTGGTGGTGGCCGAGCGCCACGAGGGCGTGCCACGGGCGGGCGCCCGGGTGGCGGTGGTGGGCTGGTTCCGCTCGCTGTTCGACTTCGGATCGGTCAGCGCGGCCGTCATGATCGAGCGCGATCGGGCCCTCCGACACCGGAGCTCCGGGGTGGACCGCGATTGAGGGGGACGGGTGGCCGCCGGGATCGTGCCGCCGCCCCGGGTCTTTCTGGACACCACCCGACGCGGCCCCTAGCTTGGCGCGTCGTCTTCCTCGAATCGATGGACGACCCCCGATGCGCCCGAACCCATGCCTCCACCTGACGAACGCCGCGATCGCGGCTCCGCTCCCGTTCGTCCCCGGCCGCGAGCCGCGGGTGACGCGGACCCCGTCGCGGTGACGCCTTCGCTCCCGGAGCCCGCATGAGGGCCCGTCCCCAGGCCCGAGAGGAGCACGACGTCATCGTCGTGGGCTCGGGGGCCGGAGGCGGCATGGCCACCTACGTGCTCGCGTGCCACGGCGTGCGAGTCCTGCTGCTCGAGGCCGGTCGCGACTACGACCCGGTCAGCGAGACACCGATGTTCCAGACCCCGGCCCAGGCGCCCCTGCGCGGCGCCGGCACGTCCGACAAGCCGTTCGGGTTCTACGACGCGACCGTGGATGGGGGCTGGAGGGTGCCGGGCGAGCCGTACACGAGCGCCGAGGATACGAACTTCATGTGGTGGCGGGCACGCATGCTGGGCGGCCGCACGAACCACTGGGGCCGGATCTCGCTACGCATGGGGCCGTACGACTTCGAGCCCCGGAGTCGCGATGGGCTCGGGTTCGACTGGCCGATCACGTACGAGGACCTGGCGCCGTGGTACGACAAGACCGAGGCGCTCATCGGGGTGTACGGCTCCAACGAAGGGCTGGAGAACACGCCGGACTCGTCGGACGGCGTCCTCCAGCCCCCACCCGCGCCGCGCGCGTACGAGCTCCTCACCCGAAAGGCGTGTGAAGGGCTGGGAATCCCGGTGATCCCGGCGCACCTGGCGATCCTGACCCGGCGCCAGGAGGCCGACCGCCTGTCGCGCCTCCTGTGGCCCGACAACGAGCTCGCCCGACGGGTGACGCGAGACTCGATGGCGTCGCGCGCGGCCTGCTTCTGGGCGACGCCGTGCGGCCGCGGGTGCTCCATCAAGGCCAACTTCCAGTCGCCCACCGTGTGTCTCCCGCCGGCGCTCGCGACGGGGAACGTGACCGTGGTCACCGACGCGATGGTGCGGGAGGTCACGCTCGACGCGCACGGCCGGGCGACCGGCGTTCACTACATCGACAAGACCACGCGCGAGGATCGACACGCGGCGGCCGGCGTCGTGGTCCTCACGGCGAGCGCCTGCGAGTCCGCCCGCCTGCTGCTCAACTCGACCAGCTCGCAGTTCCCGGATGGGCTGGCCAACGGGAGCGGGCTGGTGGGCAAGTACCTGATGGACACGGTTGGGGCCGGCCTGTACGGGCAGATCCCCGCGCTCGAGAACCTCCCCCGCCACCCGGAGGAGGGCGCCTCGGCCATGCACCTGTACATGCCGTGGTGGCTGTACGGCGAGCAGGCCGCGGGCCGCATGGGCTTCGCGCGCGGGTACCACATCGAGTTCGGGGGCGGACAGCGCATGCCCGGCTACGGCGCGTTCGGCGGGCTGGAGTCGCTGACCGAGGGCGCGTACGGGCAGCGGTTCAAGGAGGAGTGCCGCCGGTACTACGGCTCGTTCATGTACTTCGACGGGCGCGGCGAGATGATCCCCAACGAGGACTGCTACTGCGAGATCGACCCGGAGGTGGTGGATCAGTGGGGCATCCCGGTGCTCAGGTTCCACTGGAAGTGGTCCGAGCACGAGCTCGGTCAGGCGGCACACATGCACGCCACCTTCGCCGACATCTTCGAGGCGCTCGGCGGACGCGTTCTGTCGACCGTGCAGACGGACGGGGCGCGGGCGATCGCGGCGCCGGGCCAGATCATCCACGAGGTGGGCACGGTCCGCATGGGAGATGATCCGTCGAGCTCGGTGCTCAACCAGTACTGCCAGTCGTGGGAGGTCCCCAACCTGTTCGTGATGGACGGCGGGCCCTTCGTGTCCAACGCCGACAAGAACCCCACCCTGTCGATCATGGCGCTGGCGTGGCGGTCGTCCGAGTACCTCGTGGAACAGCTTCGTCAGCGGATCCTCTAGATGCCCGACCGCGATCCGCACGACACCGATCGGACGACCCGGCACCCTCCCGGAGCCGCCGACCCCCGGTCGCCGAAGCCGCCGGAATCCGCCACGCCCCCCCCAGGGCTCACCCGCCGCCGGGCGCTCCAGGTGCTGGCGGCGGGGGCGGCGGCCGCGGCGCTGCCCGCGAGCGGCTGCGTTCCCACCGAAGAGCCGGGGGCCGCGGAGGGAGCCCCGGCGGGCGGGGACTCGCCTCGCGGCGGCGATCCGTTGGCGCGCGGCACGCCGACCGATCCGGACCTCCTCGCGCCCACGGTCCCCTGGGAGCCCGTCCTCGATGCGGACGAGCTCGAGACACTGGCCGCGCTGTGCGACGCGATCATCCCCGGGGACGACCGCTCGCCGGCCGCCTCGGCCGTCGGGGCGCACGAGTTCATCGACGAATGGATCGGCGCCCCGTACGACGGGAACCGGGAGGACCTGGTGCTCGTGCGTGGCGGGCTCGCGTGGCTGGATCGCGAATCGAACGCGCGCTTCGATCGCGGGTTCGCGGCCTTGGCCGATGAGCAGAGGCGTGCGATCTGCGACGACATCTGCTACCAGCCGAATGCCCGCCCCGATCACAGGGCGGCGGCGAGGTTCTTCGATCGTGTGCGCGATCTCGCCGCGACCGCCTTCTGGACCACCGAGCAGGGCATGGGCGACCTCGGGTTCGTCGGGAACCGTCCCATGGCGAGCTTCGAGGGTCCTCCCCCCGAGGTGCTCGAGCGACTGGGCCTCGCCTGAGACGTACTTCCCGCGCCGGGTGGACCGGCCCTCGAGTTCGACTTTCGGCCTCCGGTGGTCGAGGCTAGTGTACCGTCTCAGAAGTACCGTGGCGTTCGGACGACGATGCATACCGGCCGGACGGCGTTGCTCGTCCTCGACGTAGTGCTGCTACGCCTCGTCCTCGCGCCTTGCCGCCCGGACGCCTCGTCGCCCTCGGTGCTCATGCCACTTCTGGAACGGTACACTGGCGTAGGGTCACGATCCCTCGAACCCACTGCGGAGATGCCCACCTCATGAGCTCGCTCTCCAGAAGAGACTTCCTGTCATCCTCGGCCCTCGCCGGCGCGGCGTTCACGATCGTCCCTCGCCGGGTCCTCGGCGGACCCCGCCACCGGGCTCCGAGCGACACCCTCAACGTGGCCCACATCGGGGTCGGCGGGATGGGGCGCAGCGACGTACAGGGCATGGCGGAGGCCGGCGAGAACACGTACGCGCTGTGCGACGTCGACGAGCACCGCGCGGAGAGCGCGTGGATCGCCTTCCCCGGGGCGAAACGGTATCGGGACTACCGGGCGATGCTCGAGAAGGAAGCCGACAACATCGACGCAGTGGTCATCTCGACGCCGGATCACTCGCATGCCAACGCGGGCATGATGGCCATGGCCCTCGGCAAGCCCACCCGCATCCAGAAGCCGCTCGCGACCACGATCTGGGAGGTGCGCGAGCTGATGCGCGCCGCGCGGGAGAGCGGCGTGCCGACACAGATGGGCAACCAGGGACACGCGATGGAGGGCACGCGCCAGATTCGCGAGTGGTACGAGGCGGGCGCGATCGGCACGATCCAGCGCGTCGAGTACTGGACGAACCGGCCCATCTGGCCGCAGGCGATCCAGCGCCCCACGGAGGCGCACCACACTCCGCCCTGGATGGAATGGGATCTGTGGCTCGGTCCGGCCCCCGAGCGCCCCTACCACCCGGCGTACGCGCCGTTCAACTGGCGCGGGTGGTGGGACTTCGGGACGGGCGCGCTGGGCGACATGGCCTGCCACGCGATGGACGCCGCCTTCTGGACCTTCGACCTGGGGTTCCCGGAGCGCGTGGCGGCCGAGTCCACACCACCCTTCCCGGAGACGGCCCCGGCGTCGTCACGCATCGAGTACGACTTCCCCGCGCGCGGCTCCCGACCGGCGCTCAAGGTCGTGTGGCGCGACGGGAGCCTCGCCCCGTCCAAGCCACCCGAGGTCCCGGACGAGAGCCCATGGCCGTTCGATTCGAGCGGACAGCTGTGGATCGGAAGCGAGGGCAGGCTGTTCGCGGGGGTGTACGGCGAGGACCCCCGGTTGCTCGACGCCGAGCGGGACCGCGAGATCCGTGCCGACCCGCCGCCCGAGAAGTACCCGCGCACGGACGGCGTGTATGCCGAGTTCGCCGCCGCCTGCAAGGGTGGCCCGCCGGCCGGCTCGAGCTTCGTCGAGCACGCGGGCCCGCTCACGCAGATGGTCCTGCTCGGGAATCTGTCGGTGCGGACTTCGCGGACGTTGACGCTGGACCCGCGCACCGGGTCGATCACGAGCGACGTCACGATCCCCGACAGCTACCTCAGCGCACCGTATCGGGAGGGGTGGGGCTGGTCCTAGGAGGCTGCTGAAGAACCCGGGTGGGCCGCGCGCAGGGGGCTCGCGGGGTTCAGCCGAGGATCGACGACGAAGCGTAGCGGAGCTACGTCGAGGAGGAGAGACGATGGATCAACCGCGCGACCCCCCTGGCCACGGCTACACCGTCGTCGCCCCGCCTTGGATCCGGGGCTGTGGCATCCGTAACGCGGCCCACCGGGGTTCTTCGGCAGCCTCCTAGCCTCCGCCGGGGTCGGCCTCGTACCGGCTCCGGAGGCGGCGGGGCGGTTCGGGGACGTCGGCCTCTTCCCCGCAGGGCTCGAAGCGGACCGATCCGTCGCCCGCCGCGGGGGATGTGCGGCACAGCCGTGACGCGTCCCAGCGCACGACCGGCGGCTCGGCGTCCCAGTCCGTCTCGGAGCGATAGATGGTCACGGTGGCCCAATCGTCGCCGACCTCCATCTCCACGTCCCGAGCTCCCGGCTCCGCCGTCTCGAGCACGTGAAGGAGCGTCGTGACGACGCCGGTCTCGGCCGCTACCCGGTACACGGCCACCTCGACGCGCGGGCAGGCCCCGCACTGTCCGGACCCGTAATAGCTCCAGCGTATGCGCGGGCCACTCTTCACCATGAGGTCGCCGTCGTCCAGGCGCCGCGTCTCGAGTTGCCGGAGGTCCACCTGACGCTCGAACGGATCGCCCTCGCCGGTGCGGGTCCAATCGGGAGGCGTGATGCGATCGCCCCCGCGCGCCAGCGCGAGCAGCGGGGCGCACAGGCGCTCGCCGCGACCCACATCGAGCACGGAGTAGGAGATCTCGTAGGCCGCCGGCGACAGCCCATCGGGATCGGGCGCGTACTGATACCCGGCGGCCTGGTTGTCGAGCACGATCAGGCTGCGCAGGTCGCCCGAGCCCTCGGGGATCATGTAGGGGACGGCTCCTTCGGTCGCCGGGCGGCCGAAGCGCCCGTCGCCCCCCGGGATGAGTAGCCCCCCGAGCCCGTAGTCGCACGGCGTGATCCGCTGCTCGAGCGGCCGGACGAACGGACGTGGCGCCGCCGCGGCCGCCCATGACTCCGTCCGCTCCTCGGCCGCGGGATCGACCCACTCCACCCGGAGCCGGACGGCGTCGAGCACCGGGGCGGGGACGGGCGGGAAGCTCGCCCAGGGGATCAGGACCTCCAGACCCACGCCTCCATCCGTGCCGGCGATCGCGCGCGACGTCGCACGCGGCGCCCCGCGCGGGGCGAGCGGTCGCAGCGCGGCCTTCGCATCCGCCGACAGGGCGTCGTACGCCGGGCGCGCCCGCACCTCCTCCACCTCCTGCGGCCGGGCAAGCGACACCCGCCACTCGCGCTCGAACAGCGTGGGGAGCAGCGCGCGGTGGCGTGTTTGGCGGGCGAACCAGCGGGTGCAGCCCTCGGCGGCGTCGGAGGCGTACGCGATCGTGTCGCACGCGCTCGAGTCGGCGAGCACCTCCGTACCGAACTGGTGTCCCCAGCCGATGGGAGGCAGGCGGAGGGTGTCCGGGCCGGCGAGCCCGATGCGTAGCGCCGCATCACCTCCCGCGCCGAGCCCGCTGCGGATCTCGGCCGCGACAACCAGTCCCTCCGGCACGCGACCGACCCACACGAGCGCCTGCGGGACGCGATCCGTGGCCGGGAGCACGCGATCGATGGGGCGCGCGCGCCACTCGCCGACGCTCCCGTCGTTCACGAAGTCGTCCACATCCGGAATCAGCCGGCCCGGGGTGGGCGCCTGCGCCCCCGCGGGATCCGCGAGCACCAGGAGCGCGCCCGCGAGGATGCCCACTGACAGCAGCCCTCCGGTCCTGGACCGTGACACGATTCGCACGCTGTCGACCCGCCCCTCGTCGCTGTCGCCGTGTGCCGCGTGTACCGCATGCAAGCTACCCGGGTTCCGCCGGCCGGGGTACAATGGGGCCCCATGCGCCTCACCCTCCTCGTCCTGGCCGCCGGACAGTCGACCCGCTTCGGGCGTCCGAAGCAGCTCGAGCCCGTGGGTCCGAGCGGCGAAGCCCTGTTCGAGTACGCCGTGTACGACGGAGTGCGGGCGGGGTGCTCCCGCGTGCTGTTCGTGACCAGCCCCGACACCGAGGCGCTCTACCGCGCGCAGGCGAATGCGCGTCTGGGAACGTCGGTGCCCTTCGACGTGGTCACGCAGCGGATCGACGACGTGCCGCCCGGCTTCCGGGCTCCCCCCGGCCGCGAGCGCCCGTGGGGGACCGCGCACGCCGTCCTGGCCGCCCGTCACGCGTTGCGCGAGCCCTTCCTGACGCTCAACGCCGATGACTTCTACGGATCCGAGGCCATCCCCCGGCTGGTCCGCCGGCTGCGCGACGCCCGCACGATGGGCGACCCGACGCATTTCGTGGCCGGCTACCAGCTGCGGCACACACCCGTCTCCGAGTCCGGCGGTGTGAACCGGGCCGTGTGCTCCGTCGATGCGGCGCTGTTCGTGGAGCGGATCGAGGAGGTGCTCGACCTCCGGATCCAGAACGAGCGCTACGTCGGGCGGGCGCAGGACGGCTCCACGCTCGTTCTCCGTCCCGAGGCGTTCTGCTCGATGAACCTGTGGGGCTTCCAGCACACGATCCTCGAGCGGCTGTGGTCCGCGTTCGAGCGTTTCCACGCGCGCACGCGGGACCCGGAGGGAGACGAGTTCCTCCTCAGCACCGCCGTCGGGAATCTGGTGTCGACCGGCCGGGCCCGGGTCCGGGTCGTGCCGACCGACGAGCACGCGTTCGGGATGACGTTCGCCGCGGACGTCGCCGCGGTGGCCTCGGGCGTCGCCCAGGCCGTGGCGTCCGGTCGCTACCCCACCGACCTCGGGCGGTGGTTCGAGCGCCGTCGGGGCCGGGTCCCGGGGTAGGGGTACCGAGCGGTCATGCAGCTGAACGGGCTCGACTGGAGCGTGCTCGCGATCTACGGGGCGGTGGCCGTGGTGGTCGGACTCCTGTTCACGCGTCGCGCCGGAGAGGGTACGAGCGAGTTCTTCCTCGGCGGCCGCAGGCTCCCGTGGTGGCTGCTGGGGACCTCGATGGTCGCCACCACCTTCTCCACCGATACGCCGAACCTGGTCACCGATCTCGTCCGCAACGGCGGGGTGAGCCAGAACTGGCTGTGGTGGGCATTCCTGATCACCGGGATGTGCACGACCTTTTTCTACGCCAAGCTGTGGCGCCGCTCGGGGGTGTTCACCGACATCGGGTTCTACGAGATCCGTTACAGCGGCCGGCCGGCGGCCTTCCTGCGGGGGTTCCGCGCCCTCTACCTCGGCGTGTTCTTCAACGTGATGATCATGGCGACCGTGACGCTCGCCGCGATCAAGATCGCCGGCATCCTGCTCGGCGCGGACAAGTACGCCACCGTCCTGGTGGCGGGCAGCCTGACGGCGCTCTACTCGGCGACCTCGGGGCTGTGGGGCGTGGTGGTGACCGATCTGCTCCTGTTCGCGATCGCCATGATCGGCTCGGTGGCGGCCGCGTGGTTCGCGCTCGGCCACCCCGATGTGGGCGGGCTGGCCGGGCTCGTCTCGAACCCGGCGCTCGCCGACCGGCTCGCGCTCCTGCCGGACTTCGGCGACTGGCGCGCCGCGGCGAGCGTGTTCCTCGTCCCGATCGCGGTCCAGTGGTGGGCGACCTGGTACCCGGGGGCCGAGCCGGGCGGGGGCGGGTACGCCGCGCAGCGCATGCTTGCCGCCCGCGACGAGCGCGAATCGATGCGGGCCACGCTGTGGTTCAACATCGCCCACTACGCGCTCCGGCCGTGGCCCTGGATCCTGGTGGCGCTCGCCTCGCTGATCGTGTATCCGACGCTGGACTCGATCGCCGCCGCCTTCCCGAACCTCGATCCCTCGATCCTGAGGCACGATCTCGCCTACCCGGCGATGCTGGTGTTCCTGCCGCACGGGCTGCTGGGGCTGGTGGTCGCCTCGCTGGCGGCGGCGTACATGTCGACCATCTCGACGCACCTCAACTGGGGCTCGTCCTACATCGTCGACGACGTGTACCGCCGCTTCCTGGCCCCGGAGCGTTCCGAATCGCACTACGTGACGGTGGGACGCCTGTCGACGGTCGTCCTCATCGTCCTCGCCTCCTTCGTGGCCCTGTGGCTCCAGAACGCGATGCAGGCGTTCCAGATCCTGCTCCAGATCGGGGCGGGCACGGGACTCATCTTCCTCCTGCGCTGGTTCTGGTGGCGTATCAACGCGTGGAGCGAGATCTCGGCGATGATCGTCTCGTTTTCGGTCGCGCTGTGGTTCCAGCTCGGGCAGGCGCGGCTGGGGCTCCCGCCGATCGATCCGTCCCTCCAGCTCGTGATCGGGGTGGCGATCACCACGCTCGTCTGGCTGACGGTCACGATCCTCACGCCCCCCGCGGACGCGGCCACCATGCAGGCGTTCTACGACCGCATCCGTCCGTTCGACCGCGGCTGGCGCGCCGCGGTGCGCACCGGCGACGCCCGGCCCATCGGAAGCGTGGGCGCCGCGTTCATCGCCTGGGGGCTCGGGTGCGTCACGGTGTACGCGGCCCTGTTCGGGAGCGGGATGGCGCTGTACGGACGTGCGGCGGCGGCGATCGGGTTCGCCGTGCTCGCGCTCGTCGCCGGGTACGGGCTGTTCCGCACCCTGCCCCGGATCGGGTTCGAGTAGCGCCGCTTCCCGCCTCCGGGGACATCGGCCGCCGACCCACGGGGCACGCGACCGGTCCTCAGCACGGCTCGATGCGGGCACCGTCCGCCGGCCGGGCGACGAACACCGGCTCGGTCTCGGGCCCGCGCAGGGCGTCGAGCACCCCGTCCGCCCGCGGCGCATCGCACACGGCCACGATGCACCCGCCCAGCCCCGCACCCGTGAGACGGGCTCCCGAAGCCCCCGCCTCGAGGGCGCGCTCGACGAGCGCGTCGAGCCCGGGCGTCGACACCTCGTAGTCGTCGCGCAGGCTGGCGTGCGACTCGTTCAGGCGGGCGCCGAAGCGCGCCAGGTCCGCGCCGCGGAGCGCCCCCTCCGCGTCGGCCACGCGGGCGTGCTCGGTGACGATGTGCCGGAAGCGCGCCCGGTGTCGCGCGTCCAGGGTCCGTTCCGAGGCCGCGAGCGCCGCCTCGGTCCCGAGCGCCCCGAGGAGTTGCGGAAGCGCGCGGGCCACATCGGGAAACCCCCCGGGCTCCACCGCGCCGCCGACCTCCGGCAGGATCGACTCGCCCACCGCCTCGAGCACCCCGCCGAGCGCCTCGGCCGCCTCGCGCGTCCGGGCGTTGTAGGCCGCCCGCGCCGCCCCCGACTTCTCGGCCCGCTCGCCGCTGTGCGCCACTACGAACCGCCACGCCGACGGGACCCGGATGGGCCTCGCCGCCAGCGGCTCGAACTCGATGTGGAGCGCGTGACCGCGCTCGCCCAGGAGACAGGCCGCCTGGTCCATCCCACCCCCGGCGGTACCCACGTAGCGCTCGCCCCGCGCCAGGGTGTCGGCGAGCGCCAGACGGGGCCCGGGAGTCGGACCGACGGCCACCCCGCGCACGTGGAGCCACGCGAGCGCCACGGCCACGACCAGCGCGGACGAGGAGCTGAGACCCGCGGCCACCGGGAGGTCCGCGCTCACGAACGCCTCCATGCCGGGCGTCGGCATCGCGGCCCCCACGCAGGGCTCGATCGCCGCGATGGCGGCTCGCGCGTAGTTCGCCCACTGCCCGGGCGGGCCCGGCGGGATCGGCGGCCGGGGCGCGAACTCCGCCGGCTCGAGACCGGAGAGCCCGGTGGCGATGCGCACGTTGGGTGTCCGCGTCGCCCGGAACGCGAGCCACACGGCCCGCTCGATCGCCATCGGAAGCACGGGGAGCCCGCAGTAGTCGATGTGCTCTCCGATGAGGTTCACACGACCCGGGGCGCGGACGATGTGCGTGGGGTCCCCTCCCCATGCACGGGCGAATCCCGCGCGGATCGCGGCCCGCTCGATGCTCACCCCCGCTCCCTCACGGATCGATCTCGACGTCGTCGACCAGGAGCATGTGGCCAGGAGGCCCCCACCCGGCGAGCGCCACGCGGTCGATCCCGGTCGCCGCAGTCACCGTGATGCGCTCCTCGCGGAACACCCCGGTGCCCCCCCCGACGTCGTAACGGCCTCGCAGGGTGCGGCCGATGGCGGGCCCGTCCAGACGGATGTCACCCGACCATGCGGACACGTCGAACCGCGGATCAGGTCGGGGCCGAACAGCGAGAACGACACGCGGCGTGGACGTCCCGGGAAGCCGAGCCGGATCACGCCCACTTCGAGCCCGCGTCCCTCGCGGAGGGCGGGGCCCAGGGCGCGTCCCGAGCGGCCCGCCGGCAGGTAGTCGCCGCCGGCGAGCACGAAGGGTCGCGTCGAATCGGCGCTCCAGGACCCGAACGACACGACGAGGCCCTCCCCCTCCCAATCACGCCCCACGGGGCACGGCGCGCACGCGGGGGTGCCGTCCGCGCGCCGCTCGAAGTCGATCCGTGCCCGGACGCCCCATCCCAGCGGAGCCGGAATCCGGCCAGGTGCAGCGAGCGCACCCCGAGCCACCCGAGGAGCCCGAGGCCGAGAAGCGTCCCCGTCCGGGCCGCGGCGCGCAGCGCCCCGGCTCGCCGTCGGCCCCGTGCGGCGCGCGACGTCAGGCCCGGACGATCTCGAGCTGCGGCCACGTCTCCCAGCGCCCTCGCGTGAAGTCGGGGAACGCGACCGGCCGGCTCCCCCGGCCGACCGACACCTCCGACAGCTCGCACACGGCCGACAGCGCGGCCGCGTCGTACACGTTCATGTCGGTGGGCCGGCCCTCGTGCAGGCACTTGATGAGGCGGTAGTCCTCCAGGAAGTCCATGCTCCCGTGGCCCCGCCCCTCGCCGGCACCGGCGAGGTCGACCCACAGGGGATGCTCGAACTCCCCGTAGTAGTCCTCGGCCTGCTCCCAGCGGTCCGCGGGGCTCCGCCCCTCGATGTACACCCGATCCGGGTAGCCCTGAAACAGCCCGCGCGTCCCCTGGACGAGGTGGATGCGCGAGTAGGGCCGTGGGAGGTTCGTGTCGTGGACCACGGTGATCGTACGGCCGCGGGCGGTCTTGATCAGCGACACGTTCACGTCTCCGAGGACGTAGGTCTCGTCGCGGAACGGGTGCCCCTCCGGGAAGTGCGCGCGGGCGTACTCCTGGAGGCCCCGCGACGGCCCACTCATGGACACGATCGACTCGAACCGGTCCCCCCGGTTGATGTCCATGCATGCGGCGACGGGTCCGAGCCCGTGCGTGGGGTACAGGTTGCCGTTGCGGACCCGGGAGTGCTCCCGGCGCCACAGCCCCTCGCCCGTGTCGGAGAACTTGACGGCCCGCAGGTCGTGCCGGTATCCGCCCTCGGCGTGCAGGACCTCGCCCAGGAGTCCGCGCCGCACCAGGTGGAACGCCAGCATCTCGGGCCGATCGTAGTTGCAGTTCTCCATCATCACGCAGTGCCTGGCCTCGCGCTCGGCGGTCTCCACCAGCGTCCAGCAGTCGTCGACCGTATAGGCCGCCGGCACCTCGGTCGCCGCATGCTTCCCGTTCTCCATCGCCGCCACGCAGATGGGGACATGCCAGCGCCACGGCGTGGCGTTGTAGACGAGGTCGAGATCCTCCCGTTCGCACATGCGCACGAAGTCCGTCTCGCCGCGCGTGTACAGCGTCGGATCCGCGCCCCCCACCTCGCGCACCCAGTCGCGGGCCCGCTCGGCGTGCTCGGGCCGGATGTCGCACAGGGCCCGGATCTCGACGCCCTCGAGATCGAGCAGGTTGCGGACGTGGACCGATCCCATGCCGCCGATCCCCACGAATCCGATGCGCACCGTCTCGATGGGATCGGCGGCGTACGGCAGCTCCGGTCCCGTGCCGACCGGCGGACGCCACCACGGAAGCGCGGGTCGCTCCGTCCCGGCGCGAGCGGAGCGCGGCCACAGGGCGGCGCCGGCCCCGACCGCCCCCAGCCTGAGCAGCGTCCGCCGATCGAGGCCCACGGCCTCGCTCACGATTCGGCTCTCGTTCGGCACATGCGATCCTCTCCGGTGTGGGTCGATAGTGGCATTCTCGGTGTTCGGCGCGGGTCGGGGCAACGCGCGGAGGTTGCCCGATGCCGGGATGGAGCCGAATCATCCAGCGGAACGGCGACGGACGGATCCGGGAGGCGGGCCGTGAGAGCGGGCGTGCCACAGGTGATCGACGAGCAGCTCGAGTACCGCGAGCTCCTCCAGTCGCTGGTGCGGCGAGACCTGCTGCTGCGCTACAAGCAGACGCTGCTCGGGTTCGGGTGGGCGATCCTCGTGCCCGCCCTCCACATGCTCGTGTTCACGGCGATCTTCACGCGCGTCGTGCGGCTCGAGACGGAGGTCCCGTATCCGGTGTACGCCTACACGGGACTCCTCCCGTGGACGTTCTTCGCCTCCGCGCTCACGTTCGGGGCCACCTCGCTGACGCGCGACGTGAACCTGGTCACCAAGGTGTGGTTCCCACGCGAGATCTTCCCGTTCGCGGCCGTGTTGGTGTCGCTGGTCGACTTCCTCGTCGCCGCCTCCCTGCTCGTCGGGCTGATGGCCTTCTACCGCATCGCGCCGGGACCCCAGGTCGTGCTCCTGCCGCTCATTCTCCTCATCCAGATCGCGTTCACGGCGGGCATGGCGCTCCTGCTCGCGCTGGCGAACCTTCTGTATCGGGACGTGAAGTACCTGCTCGGCATCGGGCTGACGGTGTGGATGCTGCTGACCTCGGTCGTCTACCCCGTGGAACGGATCGGAGGCCGCCTGGCCCAATGGCTGGCGCTCAACCCCATGACCCCGATCATCGACGCCTACCGGGCGGTGCTCCTGCGGGGCGAGTGGCCGGCCGTGGGCCCCCTGGCGTACGCCGCGTGTGTGGCGGCCGTCGTGCTCGCGGGGGCCTGGACGGCGTTCCACCGCACCGAGCCGTACTTCGCGGAGCTGGTGTGAGGAGCCCGGGGAGGGCGCCATGATCGTTCGGAACATCCGAAGGGTCCGGTCGCCGGATGGCGAGCGCGCGCGGATCGAGGCGCAGGTGCGCTACGGAGATGGGCGCGTCGAGGTGGTGTGGATCGAGGTCCCGCCCCGGCTCGCTCCCGAGGAGCCGGGTGGCGACGCGTGGGCGGCCGCCTTCGCGCCGCTGGCCGTATCCCTCGGCGAGCCGCTCCGCATCGCCGCCAGCGTCGATTCCACGCTGGTTGCCAATCTGGGCCGCGTGATGGAGATCTGGCACGGCTGGGACCCCTCGCTCGAGCCGGTGAGCGTGGAGTGCGACGCGCTGGCCTCCCGCCCGGGGGGAGACGCGGACGCGGCCTTCTTCTCGGGGGGCGTCGACTCGCTGTTCACCCTGCTCCGTGAGCGGGGCGGGCTCCCGGCCGGGGACCACGTCGACATCACGCACCTCGTCACGGTGCACGGGTTCGACATCCCGGTCGGCGCCCGCAAGGCCTTCGGGCGGCTCGAGCGTCGTCACGGCCGCTTCGCCGAGACGCGCGGGCTGACTCTGGTCCCGGTGGCCACCAACCTGCGCGACACGCGCTGGGCGGAGGCCGACTGGGCCACGCTGGCGCACGGGGCGGGGTTCGCCGCGGTGGCGCACGTCCTCGCCACTCGACTCCGGTCGGTGCGTCTGGCCGCCTCGAGCGGGTTCAGGGATCTGCGCCCCTGGGGCTCGCACCCGCACACGGACCCGCTGTTCTCGTCCTCGCGGCTGCGGCTCGTGCACGACGCGCCCGAAGTCAGACGCATCGACAAGCTGGCCACGATCGCCCGGTCGCCCGAGGCGCTCGCCGTGCTGCGCGTGTGCTGGCGGTCGCGATCGGACGCGAACTGTGGTCGCTGCGTCAAATGCCTGCGCACCCTCGCCGGTCTGGAGCTGCTCGGGGCGCGCGGGGCCGCGACGCGGTTTCGCCCCGATGCCTGGAGCCTCGAATACCTCGAGACCGTCGAGGTCGAGGGGCCATGGGACGTGCGCGAGCTGCGCGACCTCCGGGAGATGGCCGCGCAGCAGGGTCGCTGGGACATCCAACGCGCGATCGACACGGCACTCGATCCGCCGCCGCGGCCCACCTGGTGGAGCCGTTTCCGTCGCAAGCGGCCGCGCGTGGGCGGGTGACCGGGCCCGCCCGCGTCCGCTGCGACGACGTCTGGAAGCGCTTTCGCCGCGGCCAGCGTCACAACACGCTCCGTGATCTGATCCCGGCCCTCGCGGGTCGCGCGCTGGGGCGGGGGGGGGACGAATCGGGGTTCTGGGCCCTCGAGGCGGTGTCCTTCGAGGTCGCGCCGGGCGAGGTCCTGGGAGTCATCGGGCCCAACGGGGCGGGAAAGTCGACCCTCCTCAAGTTGCTGGCGGGCGTGCTCGCGCCCACGCGGGGTCGAATCGAGGTGCACGGCCGCGTGGGGGCCCTGATCGAGATCGCGGCCGGCTTCCACAGCGAGCTCACCGGCCGCGAGAACATCTACCTGCAGGGCGCGATCATGGGGATGTCGCGCGCCGAGATCGACACCAAGTTCGACCGTATCGTCGCCTTCTCCGAGATCGGCGAGTTCCTCGACACGCAGGTCAAGCGGTATTCGAGCGGCATGGGGGCGCGTCTGGGATTCGCCATCGCCGCCCATCTGGATCCCGATGTGCTGCTCATCGACGAGGTGCTCTCGGTGGGGGACCGGGCCTTCCAGGTACGCGCCAACGAGCGCATCCGGGAGATCGTGCGGGGCGGGATCCCGGTCGTGCTGGTGTCGCACCATCTCGAGCGGGTCAAGGAGCTGTGCAGTCATGCTCTGCTGCTGGCGGGCGGGCGGACGATCCACCAGGGCAGCCCGAGCGAGTGCGTGGCGCGCTACCTGCGCGGCGACTACCTGCCGGGGCCCGCCGGCGAGGTCGACCTCCCGATCCGGCTCGACGGGTTCCGCGGCCCGGACGCCGACACGCTCGAAGCGGGCGAGCGCATCACGTTCACCATCCACGGAGAGGCCCTCCGGCCGCCCGAGGCGCACCTCACCGTGGGGCTCCTCGTGCGGCGCGTGTCGGACGAGGAGTTCGTGTTCGTCACGCACGCGGAGCTGTTCGATCTCCCGATCCCCGAGGCGGGCCCGTTCACGCTCGAGACCGAGCTCACGCTGTGGCTGGGGCCCGGCCGCTACCGCGCGCAGCCGATGATCTACGACCGGGTCGCCAACCGGCAGCTGGCACGCGGGTTCGCGCGGGAGTTCGTGGTGCGACGGGCCCCCACCTCATTCGGCGCGGCCCACCTCGACGCGCAGATGCGACGCGTCGAGTGACCGCGCCGGCGCCCCGGGATCCGGCCGTCGCCGAGCTGGCCACCTCCGCCACGTCGATGCTCGGGAGCCTTCTCGGCGGGGCCGACGGCGTCGCGCTCCTCGACGTGCCCGACCACCCGAACGTGGGCGACAGCGCCATCTGGCTGGGAGCCCGCGCCGTCCTCGCGGCCCTCGGACGCGGCCCGGAGCTCGAGTGCGATGTCGACACCTTCGACCCCGACGCGCTACGCAGCGCCGTGGCCGGTCGCACCGTCCTCATCAACGGGGGCGGCAACCTCGGCGACCTGTGGCCCCGGCACCAGGCGCTTCGCGAGCGCGCCATCGAGGCGTTCCACGACCGGCCCGTGATCCAGCTGCCGCAGAGCATCCACTTCCGGTCGGAGGAGACGCTCGAGCGGGCCCGGACCGCGTTCGCCGGCCACCCGGACCTCACCCTCCTGTGCCGCGACGAGCGAAGCGTCGAGCTCGCTCGCCGGCATTTCGGGACCGCGGGCGTGCTCCGCTGCCCCGATCTGGCGCTGTGTGTGCCCCCGGCCCGGCTCGAGGCGCACCGCGTCCGCCGTCCGACGACGGATGTCCTGTGGCTCGTGCGCTCGGACCACGAGTCGGCCTGGCCGCTCGCCTCGTTCCCCCCCGGGGCCCGGGACTGGCTCGACGAGCCGGCCGGCGCGGCCGGGACGCTCGCCCGCTGGCTCGCACCCCGCGTCGCGCGCCGCGGGAGCGGGATCCTGAGGTCCATCCACACGCGGGCGCTCGCGACGGGCGCGGCCGATCGGGTGTCGCGCGGCGTCCGGCTGCTGACGTCCGCCCGCGTGGTGGTGACGGACCGCCTGCACGCCCACATCCTGTGCGCCCTGCTCGGGATCCCGCACGTCCTGATGGCCGACGCGTTCGGGAAGATCGAGGCCCACTGCGCGACCTGGCCGGGGCTCGCCCGGCTCGCGTGCCGGGCGGCGGACCCCGGCGAGGCGCGCGAGCGCGCGCGCCGTCTTCTCGACGCAGCGGCGGCGTGAGCGCGTCGCGGCGCGAAGGGGCCGCGGAAGGCCCCGACCTGACGGTCGCGGTGTGCACGCGTGACCGGGCGCCCGAGCTGGCGCGCACGCTGGGGGCCCTGACCGCCGCGCGCATCCCGCCCGGGCTCGAGTGGGAGCTCCTCGTGGTGGACAACGGATCGACCGACGACACCCGCGACGTCCTGGCGCGGTTCGGCGGCCGCCTGCCGCTGCGTCGGGTGTGGGAGCCGCGGCCCGGACTCTCCATGGCCCGCAATCGAGCCGTCGATGAGGCGCGGGGACGGGCGATCCTGTGGACCGATGATGATGTGACCGTCGGCGCCGACTGGATCGAGACGTACGCCGACGCGTTCGCTCGTCACGCCGGGTGCGGGTTCTTCGGCGGACCGATCCGTGCCTCCTTCCGGGCCCCGAGGCCGGCGTGGCTCGAGGCCGCGTGGCCGAGCGTCGCCATGTACTACGCCGTGCGGGAGCCACCTGCGGCCGGGACTGCGGTGACGCCCGACTACGTGCCGTTCGGGGCGAACTTCGGCATCCGCAGCCACATCCAGCGGCGATACGCGTACGATCCCGAGCTCGGACGGCGTCCCGGGGAGCTGCGCTCGGGCGAGGAGTGGGACGTGCTCCAGCGCGCCCTCGACGACGGCGTCGTTGGACGCTGGGTGGCGGCCGCGGTCGAGCACCGGATCTCTCCCGAGCGGGCCACGCGGGAGTTCCTGTGCGGGGTGGCGCGTGCCATGGGACGATCCGGGGCGGAGGCGCTCGGAGCGGGCCCCGGACCGCGCTGGCGCGGGCGACCCCTGTGGCTGTGGCGGTCGTACGCCTCGCTGACGGTCCGGTACGGGCTCGCGCGCCTGGCGGCCGACCCCGGCCACTGGGTGCCGCTCGCACTCGAGCGGGCCCGGGCCCGGGGCCGACTCGATGGCGCGGCCGCGGGCGGCGCCGGGGGGCCGACGACGTGGAGCACGACCCGGGAGCAGGGGGGATGAACGTCGCGAGCTGGCCGCACTGGTACGAGGTGAACCCCTATCTGAGAGCCTTCTACGCGGGCCTCGAGACCCACGGGGTGACCCACCTGCCCCACGTGCCGCTCGACCTCGGGCGCCTGCGCGAGGCGGGCGCGGACGCCCTCCACATCCACTGGGCGTATCCGGTGTGGCGCGATCCGCGGGGGGTGCGCGACAGGGCGGCCGCCCTCATCGGGTTCCACCGCCTCCTGCGCGGCGCGCGGCGGGAGGGCATCCGGATCCTGTGGACCGTCCACAACCTGGCGCACCACGAGGGCTCGGACGGCTGGGACCGCGTCGGCGAGCGCCCGCTCTGGAACGCCGATCTCAGGATCTACACCTCCGAATGGGCGCGCGGAGCCGCGGAAGGCGACCCGGCACGCGGGCTGCCGCCGACGGGATCCACCGGGGGACACGGCGGGTGGCGGACCCGTCCCGGCGAGGCCGTCGTCGTGCCGATCGGCGATCTCGACGCCTGGCTGTCCCCGGACCCCGGTCGCGAGTCCGCACGCGCGGCACACGGAATCCCGCCCGGCACCCGTCTCCTGCTGTGCTTCGGTCAGATCCGGCCCTACAAGGGATTCGACGTCGCCGTACGGGCCCTCCGGCGCCTCGCGCCGCGATACCGCCTCGTCGTCGCCGGACACCCGGTCTCTCCCGACCACCGGATCGCGCTCCCCCCGCCACCCGCCGCCGACCGTCTGACGCTCGTGGAGCGCCGGCTGGCGGAGACCGAGCTCGTCGGCTGGCTGTCCGCGGCCGATGCCGTTCTCCTCCCCTACCGGCGGATCACGGGAAGTGCCGCTCTCCTGACGGCCCTGTCCCGCGCGCGCGGCGTGGTGGCCACCGATCTGCCGTACTTTCGCGAAGTGCTGCGACCCGAGCCCGAGGCCGGGGTGCTGGTAGCCCCCGACGACCCCGAGTCGCTCGCGTCGGGCATCGAGCGCTTCTTCCAGCGACCGCCCGAGGTCCGCGGGGCCGCCGCCCGCCGCCTCGCCCGGGGGCTCGTGTGGGACGATCTCGTGGCCCCCGTGGCCGGGTTCCTCGAGCGAAGCGCCGGCGCCGGGCGGTCGGGATGAGCGGACCGCTGACCCCGGGGCTCCCCCGGGTCACAGATTCTCGCGCGCCCACATGAGGAGACCGACCAGCGTCTGCGGGCCCGCGAGGCCGCAGAAGGTGCTCGACACCGGCGTCTCCTCGGGACCCGGCAGGTAGCGGTTCAGCTCGTCCATCCGGAACAGGTCGGCGAGCACGTCGCGGAACGGCTCCACCGATCGTCGGATGACGCGCCACCCCGGGTGGTTGAAGTCGTATGCCCGCCAGTTCACGCGCCGCTCCCGCCGGCGCGCCCGCTCATCGGACGGTGGGCCGAAGCGGCGGCGCAGGCCGAACGCGAGTCGGTCGCGCCAGGACGGGCGCAGGGGAGCCACGAGGTCGGCGTTGGCGAGCACGAGGGGAATCCTCGCCAGCCCCGGGAGACGTCGGCGCAGGATGCGATCCTCGGCCCGACGATGCGCGATCGCCCCCTGGTCCGCGGTCGCCACGGCATCGAGCAGCGGAACGTGGAGCATGGGCATCACGGGCCACGAGCCGAACGACACGCGCCATGCGTTGCTCCCCACGCGGTAGCGCTCGCCGTGCGCGATCGCGAAGCGCCACGCCCGCTCCGCCGGGTCCTCGGATGCCTCCACGTAGGCCCGCTCCAGGTCGCCGATCACATCGTCCACGAGCTCCGCCGGCTCGGGCTTGAGCAGCCGGTGGAGGCGGTCGCGCTCGATCCCCCACGGGGTCACCCAGTCGACGATGGCCGACGCGGGCGTGGACCGGGTGGGGTGGTCGTCCGCGTACAGCCACGTCCCGCCCACGAGGACGTCCATGACGTACCCGTTGACGCACACGGGCGGGAGCCGCTGAAGCGCGGGGACGAGATCCCACACGTGCACGTTGCTCACGCCACCCACGAACGGCTCCCAACGCGCGCTGCGCCGGGCCGCTCGCAGGTACCCCTCCGGGGTCGGGTCGTGCGCGATCGTTCGGATCCCGAGCCGGGCCGCCACGCGCCGGGCGGTCTCGACCTCGTAGTCGCCGTCGCGTCCCAGAATCAGGGCGTGACCGCCCTCCACGACCTCGGCCGCGAGACCCGCCAGGAGGCGCGAGTCGCGCCCGCCGGAGAGCAGGAACCCGGGGGCCGGGCCGGACACGAGTTCCGTTCGCACCGCGTCGGCGAGCGCGTGCTCCAGTCTCGCGACGTCGTCCTCCATCTCCAGATCGGTGTGGCGGGGAGCGGGAAACCGATATCCGCGGTGCGTGCGGACGCCGTTCACCGCCGACCACTCGAGCACCTCTCCCGCTCCCAGACGGCGTGTCCCGGCCACCACGCTGCGATCGCCGATGGGGTGCTGCGTGAGCAGCAGGCCGATCATTCCACGGACATCGATGGCCAGGGGGAACAGGGGGTGGCACGCGATGAGGTGCGGGGTGGTCGAGACGATGACGACCCCGTCGCTGTCGGCGTGATACACGGGGAACAGGCCCAGCGGGTCGGCCATGACAGTCAACCGCCTCGGTTCCATGCGGACCGCGAAGAAGAAGCCATCCGCGGCGGTCCCGGCGGCAATCGGGGGCGCGAGCCGGTCGGCGAGCGCCGCCGCCTCGAGCCGGGTCGACCGGACATCGTCGAAGGCCCGCCCGAGAAGCAGCGTCCCCGCACCGCCGTCGGGGCCGCCCGACGGCTCCACGCCGGACCCACGGTCGGCCGGTGACACGTGCCACGAGACGGGCACGTGCCCGCGCGCCGCCCACCCGAGCCACACGTCTCCCGCCCACCGCTCCCCCACGGGCAGCTCGGGCTCCGATGCGAAGCGCTCGAGGACCGCGGTGCGGAACGCCGAGCGGCGCCGCTGGTCGGGATCGTACAGGACGACGAGGTGAGGCACGCCCTACTCCGCGGTCCGGGTCGCGCGGCCCGTCGGGACCCCCGCGGTTGCCACACCCGCCGGCGAGGGGCCATATTCAAGGAAGTGACCAGAAGGAGGTGTCGTATGTGTCACTGCGGAACACCAGGGCCTACAGGGCCTATCGCAGGCTGAAGTTCCGGAGGCGGCCGGAGGACCGTGCGCGGTGCTCCGGCCGTTTCGCATCCGTCTCCCGCCTCGCATCCGCCTCGCATCCGCCTCGCCTTCCTCACACGGCCGCATCGAGCGCGAGCCGGCTCGACACCTCGTCCATCGTCCACAGCTCCGCATCGCGCCCTAGAGCTCCCAGCAGGGCGTCGTACCGCTCCAGCCAGTGGCTCGCGTAGCAGTCGTGGAGCCCCAGCGCGTAGAACCCGCCCGCCGTCGCTTCCGCCAGCACCGCGGCGCGCCACCCGGCGTAGTCGAGCTCCCCCGTGTGGAGCCCGTAGTCATCCCGTGCGATCGGGATCCGGACCACCCCGGACACGAGGCGCGGCTCGCGGAACCCGAGGGCGTGCCGCGAGGTGGCCAGCCATTCGAACGAGGCTCGGGCCAGGCTCTCGCTCCCGTGCTCGCTCGTCGGACGCGAGGCCGGTGGCCGGTACCCGCGGATGCGGCCGTCGGCGGCCCGGCAGCGCGCGAGCTGTCGACCCCGGGGCCGGTGATCCCACGAGTGGAACCCGAGCGCGTGCCCGCCCCCTGCGAGGAGGTCCCGCACGCGGCCCAGGCGCGTGCCCACCACCTGATACGTGGTGCGCACCCCGAGCCGCGCCTCGATGTGGAGCATCCGCTCGAGCGCCCGCTCCGCGTCGGCCTCGGCCGCGCGCGCGAAGTCGGCATCGGCGCGGTGCCCCAGCCCTCCTTCCGTGTCGTGGCTCACGCACACGACACGGGGCACCGGTCGGGTGTCGATGGCGGGGATGCCGGGCACGAGGCGGTCGCGCGCGGCATCGATGTCGATGACCCACCAGGGACCCGTCACGGAGGGATCGTACGCCCGCCGCGGCATGCGGTCGTACACGCGATCGAACAGCGTCCGCCCGATGTCGCGCTCGGGGTCCGCGTGCCGGAGCACGAGATCGGCGGAGGGCGACAGCACGCACCGATCTCCCCGCTCCGCCGCGAAATCGACGATCGCGTTCAGCAGCAGATACGCCCACCCGCCGAACGTGTTCTCGACCCGCGTCTTCCACTCCCGGCGCCGGGCAATGCGCTGAACCAGGTCCGACACATAGCACAGGACGTGTAAATCGCGGTCGACCTCGACCGCGCACGCGTACGCGACATGGGCGGCGAGTCCATGGGACTGCCGATGCCACTGGATGGTCGGATCGTCGAACAGGGACGGGTCGATCCCCTCCGCCGCGCCGGGCTCGGCGTGCAGCAGGAAGAGCCACAGCCGATCCGGGTTCCGGACGCCGCACATCCAGTCCGCGAGCTGGAGCGCGTCGGGCCCCGCGCGCGGGATGCGGAGGACCCGGTGCGGGAAGAACGGACGCGACTGGTTCGTCCCGAGCGCCACGAAGGCCGTGCGCAGCGCCTCGCTGTACCGAACCGAGCGGACGTCTCCCGACCCCGGCCACGTCGCGCGCACCTTCGGGCGGCGCCCCGACCACGAGGACACGCGGCGCCGGAGCCACAGCCGCGCGCTCGACGGCGCCACCGGGGTCCCGATCACCCTGCGGGAACGAACAGCGCCCGCAAGCGCTGATCGTGCCAGAACGCCCGGAAGTTGTTGTCGGGATGCATCGGCTGCGGCAGTCCCTCGTCGAAGGCGGCCTGTAGGAACGCGATGGCGCGGTCGAGGTCGCCGAGTCGCGCGTGGATGCGCGCACGCGCGAGCGGGATCTCGCCGTAGCCGCCCTCGAGATCCGCGCCCGCCAGCCCGTCGTCGATGTCGAGGGCCTGTTCGTCGCGTCCCAGCGCGGCCAGCAGCACGCCTCGCCAGCCGCGCAGCCGGACGTCCCCCCCGGAGCGCCGCTCGAGCTCCTCGACCAGCGAGAGGGCCTCCTCGAAGCGTCCCGCATCGTGGAGCAGCGACGCCTTCCGGGTCAGGTACGCGGTCAGGTTCGCCGAGTCGGGGTACGTGGCCTCCCAGCGAGCGTACGCGTCCTCGGCCTTCGCGAAGAACGCCCGCGCCGCCTCCTCGTGGCCGTGCCACTGGAGCTCTAGCGCCAGCTCGTGATACATCGACCCGGGGACGACCGGACGGATCGGATCGCTCTCGAGCCGCAGACCGGCGACGGAATCCGCCAGCGCGCGAACGCTCTCCACGTCGCCCAGCCCGATCAGCGCCGTCGCGACGAGCTGCTGGGAGTAGCGGGCGTTCGGCCGACGCTGGCGCACGCTCCTCGCGTCGGCCAGCTCCTCCGCATATCCACCCAGCATGTGCCGGGCCTGGAGTCGGACGTACCAGTAGGGGAGCCAGCCCCGCATCGGGCCGCGGTCCGGGTCCAGCGAGAGCAGGGCGTCGAGGGCCTCCTGCGGGCGGTTCACCTGGAGCGCCACGTAGGCGCGGTTGTAAACTGCCTTCGACCCCGGCGCCTCCGCCGCCGCCTCCCTCATCGCCTCGAGCGCGGCGTTGCGGTGTCCGCGGAGCTGCGCGGCCAGGTAGTCGAGCCAGTGGCGGTGGTAGGCGCTCAGCGATCCCTCCATGTCCTCGAGCACGCGCACGAGCGAGTCGGCGCGCGCGCGCTCGCCGATGTTCACGTAGCTGAGCCCCGCATACACGAGGGGCACGACGAACGAGGGGTCGATCTCGGTCGCCTGCCGCAGGCGTGGAATCGCCTCTGCGAACCGCCGATCGATGTAGTCGTCCAGACCGCGGCTGAACGCCAGGTACGCCCCGTACGTCGGTGCCCGGGTCGCCTCGAACCGATCGTCCCGGGCGAGCGCGAACACGCCCAGCACCCCATCGCGCGCCGCCTCGATGGCCTCCATGGGATCGCCGCGCGCGCTGCGGCCCTCCACCCGGTCCACGAGGGACGGCGCGCCCGACCCGTCCACGTCGGAAACCGTGACGGCGAGCACGAGCGAGTCGCCACGCACGTCGTAGCTCCCGCTCACCACCATCCGCGAGCCCGTCTCGGCCGCGAGCTCCCGAATCGGGTCCGCCGCGGCGCCGCGAGCGACCTCCCCCTCCACGAACCGTGTCGCCTGGAGCGCCGTCGGGGGCGGCACGACGTCCATGGCGCCGTTGTCGAGCAGACCCTCGGTGATGCGGTCGATGGCGATCTTGCCCACCTGCGCGAACGACGGATCGCCGGTCTCGTCCACGAAGTAGCCCACCACCACGCGCGCGTCCCGGGCCACCGCCGCCCCGGGACGCATGAAGCGGACGCCGATCGCCGCCGCCACGAGCGCCAGCACGGTCGCTAAGCTCCAGGCGATCCACCGCGAGCCGGCGCGCCGCCCGCGCCCCGGATCGGATCCGGGGAGCAGCGAGGGCTCGGTGATCTCGCCGCCGATGGCGCGACGGGTCGCCTCCGAGAAGGCCCCCAGGTCCGGGTATCGGTCGCCCGGCACCTTGGCCATGGCGCGGCGGATGACCCCGTCGATCCCCGGCGGCACCGAAGGGCGCGCCGTGCGGATCGACGGCACCTCGTCGAGCGCGTGCCGGGCGAGGATCACCTGGGGCGTCGGCCCCGTGAACGGCGGCTCCCCCACCAGCATCTCGTACAGCATGCAGGCGAGCGCGTACTGGTCCGCGCGCCCGTCGATCGAGGTGGCGGCCTCCCACTGCTCCGGGCTCATGTACGACGGCGTTCCGATCGCCAGACCCGTGCTGGTGAGCTTCTCGGTCCCCGCCTCGTCCATCGCCCGCGCGATCCCGAAATCGGCCACCAGCGCGTGTCCGCCACTCAGCATCACGTTGGCGGGCTTGATGTCGCGGTGGATGAGGCCACGCTCGTGGGCGTGGGCGAGCCCGTCGGCCACCTCGAGGGCGATCCGCACCGCCTCCCCCACCGGCAGTTGTCGCTCGCGCCGCAGGCGCTCCTCGAGCGACTCGCCCTCCACGTACGGCATCACGTAGTACAGCAGCCCGGCGACCTCGCCCGAATCGTGCAGCGGCAGGAGGTGGGGGTGCTGGAGGTTCGCGGCGATCCGGATCTCGCGCAGGAAGCGTCCCGCGCCCGCCGATCCCACGACCCCGGCCTTCATCACCTTGAGGGCCACGGAGCGCTCGTGCCGCACGTCCCGGGCGAGGAAGACGACGGCCATGCCGCCGGCCCCAAGGGCGCGGCTGATTTCGTAGCGCCCGGCGAGCGCCGGCTCGAGCCGCGACAGGAGCTCCTCCGCCTCGGCGCTTCGATCGGCGCCCGGGCCCGATCCGGCGGGCGGGATCGAGGCCTCGATCTCCTCGTGCACGTCCTCGATCGCCGCCTGGCGCTGGCGCGAGTCTCCCAGCCCCGCGCGGTCGGCGAGTCCTCCGAAGAAGTCCTCCTCGGAGAGCGCGGATTCGAGGAGCGCCTCGACCTCGGCACGGATCTGCGGCTCGTCGCGGCAGGCTTCATCCAGGAACGCCCGCCTCTCCGGCGCCGGCATGTCCAGCGCTCGTTGGAACAGGGCGTCGATCCGCTTCCAGCGCTCCATCGACATACGCGCGCTCAAGCTCCTCCGGCCGGTCTGCCGTCGCCACCCCGGTGGGCGGGAGGGCACCTCGCCAGCAGGCGATCGTACACCGCGGCGCGGTGATCCCAAGTGTGCGCCTCGAGGACGAACGCCATGCCGCGCGCCCGATCCCAGTCGCGCCCCGCGGCGGCCAGCACCCCCACGGCCAGCCCGCTCACGTCGCCCGGATCGACCTGGATCGCCAGCCCCGAGTCCGCCGCGACGTCGTCGTTCGGGAACCCACGCTCGGCCACGAAGGGCAGCCCGGCGCGCAGGTAGTGGTAGATCTTGGTGGATTCGTTGTTGTGCATGAACCGCCCCGCCGAGACGAGCACGCCGACATCCGCGTGGTACAGGTAGTCCCACGACGCCTCGTACTCCACCACGCCGAGGTAGGTGACGGCCTCCTCGTCCAGGAGGCCGGCCTCGCCGGTGCCGACGACGTACAGACGCGCCCCGCAGGCCTCCAACTCGCGGCCGAGCGCGTTCAGCTTCTCGACCATCGTGCGCCCCGCCTCGGGCTGGCTCCGGCGGGTGTCCGTCGTATAGAAGTTGCCGGCGAACACGGCGCGAAGCCGCCCGTCCGCCGGATACGGATCGGCCCCACGGGGCGGGATGTCGCGCTCGACGGCGCCGGGGACGAGGAGCACGTTGTCGTCGCGGCCGAAGCACTCCCGCCACAGCGTCCGGGCCGGCTCGGTGAGCAGGGTCACGTAGCGGCACCGGCGCGCGATGCGTTCCTGGGTCTCGTACAGCCTGGCCCGCCGCTCGCCGTAGAAGTAGATGCCCTCCATGTCTTCGGGGCCGACGACAGATCCGAGCTTGGCTATGATGTAGGGGTGCTCGACGCCGCCCCGCTTGCGGAGCACCTCGAATCCCCGGTGAAACAGGGTCTTCACCACGTCGTAGCGTGACCAGTCCACCCGGGAGAGCGGGACGCGGCGCAGCGTGCCGCCGAGGTTGACCGTCGGCTGTCGCGGCCTCCACTTGAAATCGGCGGTCGCGATGTCGACCTCGTGTCCGCACGCGGCCAGCGCCCGGGACATGTTGTGCCACCGGATGTAGGACATGTCGATGAGACGGGCCGCGTTCCGCTCATCGCTGTACACGGTGACGATTCGGGCCACGGTGGTCTCCGGAGGCCTGGCTGCACCCGACCCTCTGATGAGGACGACGACTCCGATAGTGCGTCACGCGACTCCGGCTCACAACGGAGCACCGGGCGCCGGCGACCGGGCCACGCGACCGCCGGGCGTCGTCTTCCTGATCCACGATCTGCGGGTCGGGGGCGCCGAGCGGGTGTTCATCGACCTGGTGAACGGGATCGAGGCGCCCCGCCCCATTCCCGTCCTCGTGCGGGCCGGAGGGGCGCTGCTGCCCGCGCTGCGCCCCGATCGGGCGGCGAAGGTGCTCCCGGGACCGGGATCGGACCCGGCCGGCTCCGGAGCCCCCCTGCGGGGTCCGGGGGGGCTGTCGCCGGCCGGACCGTGGTCGTTGTGGCGGAAGGTAGGCGGGCTCCTGGAGCTCGCCCGGGACGAGGAGGCGGTGGTCGTGTCCACCTTCCTCCACAAGTCCCACGTCATCGGGTTGTGCGCGAAGCGTCTGTCCGGGGGACGCCTCCGGGTAGTGCTCAACGCGCACGAGCACCTCACGCAGCACCTGGTGCATCAGCACCGGGGGACCGGACGATGGTTCTATCGCGGATTCGCCCGCCGCTTCTTCCGGCACGCCGATCTGATCGTGGCGGTGGCCGAGGGTGTCGCCGACGACCTCATCGAGCATTTCGAGGTCCCGCGCGAGCGCGTGGTTGTGTCGCCCAACCCCGTCGACGTCGACCGGCTCGTCCGGTTGTCGCGGGAGACGCCGGAGCACTGGCCGGCGCTCCCCGATGGCGCGTCCGTGGTGCTCGGGGTGGGGCGTCTCGCCCGTCTCAAGGGCTTCGATCTCCTCATCCGGGCCATGGCGCGTCTCCCCGCCCACCTCCACGCGCACCTGGTGCTCGTCGGAGACGGGGTGGAGGGGGCGCGCCTGGACCACCTCGCGGAGCGGCTCGGTCTGTCGGCCCGCGTCCACCGGGTGGGTGTCGTCGACAACCCGTGGGCCTACATGGCCCGCGCCGGCGTGGTCGCGGTGCCCTCGCGGACCGAGGCGCTCCCCAACGTGATCGGCGAGGCGCAGGCGCTCGGCGTGCCGGTCGTGGGCGCGGACTGCTCCCCCGGCGTGCGCGAGGCGCTGGAGGACGGGGCGGCCGGCATCCTGGTGCCACCCGAGGAGCCCGAGGCGCTCGCCGGGGCGCTGGTACGCGGGCTCGAGGACGATGGTCTCAGGCGGCGTCTGGTGGCGGCGGGTCGTCGGCGGGTGGCCGCGCTCGGACCGGACGCGGTGCTCAGCCGCTACTCGGCCCTGCTCGAGAGCGTCGCGAGCGGAGGGGCGGCGGCGGACGTCCGCGGACGCGGTCCCTGACGCGGATCGCCGCGGCCGCGGTCGATGCGGGCACCCGCGGCGCGATGCGGGGAGCCTTCCCGGGATGCGCCCGGCGGCACTTCAGTGCGTGAGCCCGTACACGATGTAGTTGACGGCCAGCTCGTAGGCGAAGTTCGAATACTCGATCGGATAGTACGGGTCCTCCGCCCACTCCCACGCGTCGCCGAGGTCGGTGTTCCAGTTGATCACCACCATGAGCTCGCCCTCGTCGTCGAAGATGGCCCGCACGTGCGGGATGTACCCGTCCTGCTCGTACGTCGGCCCGCCGCGCGTGGCGTTCCACACGTTGGGCACCTGGAGGATCTCGTCGATGTCGTAGAGCTGGTGGAAGATCGGATGATCGAGGGGGAGCTCGACGATCTCCCGGCCGGGGAGCACGCGCGCGATCTCGCGCTCGAAGTTGGCCCACTCGCGGCTGCCCCAGAAATCGTCCACCACCAGGAAGCCGCCCGCCTCGAGATAGGAGCGAAGGCCCAGCACCTCCGGCTCGCTGAGCCGCATGCGCCCCACCTCGAGCGTGTACAGGAAGGGGTAACGGCGCAGCTCGGGGTCATCGAGCCGCACCGCGTTGTCCCACTCGTACGCGTCCAGGATCGGGAGGAGCCGGCCGATCAGATACAGGAACTGACGGTCGGCCTTGGGATAGTCCGTGGACCAGGCGCAGCGGAACCCGCGCCCGCAGGAGTAGACCGCCCGCGTGAAGTAGAAGTCGCGTCCTGGCTCGGCCGCGCGCCGGTCCTGCGCGTCCCGCGCGTCCTGTGGCCGATCACCGCGGCCCGGGAGAACGGCGATGGCCGAAGGGCGTGAACTCGTCCCGGCGCTCCGCGGGGGTATGGCCGGGGCGTCCCGAGCCGGGGGACGCCCCGGCGCCGCCACGGCCGCCGTCGCGCACACGCCGGCGAGCGCGAACAGCCTCCGGAGCCGGATCGATCCGCTGACGGGCATGGCCGGGCCTCGTTCGAGATGGGCGCTCACGTTCCATATCCCTCCGTCGCGCCTGCGTTCCCACACTGAGCCGCTCGCCCGGCGGATGCCAGACCGGCCGCTGGCGTCGCGTGCGGGGCGGCCCGATCTTCGGGCCGGTTGGACCCGAGCCCGAGCCGTGGAGAGAGCCATGCCGACATCCGCTTCGATCCCCGTGACCCACGCGCAGACGTCGCGCCGCGCCTCGGTCGACTTCGATCGGCTTCCGTTCGGCGAGGTGTTCTCCGACCACATGTTCATCGCCACCTGTGTGGATGGCGACTGGAGCGGCGGGGAGATCGTCCCCTACGGCCCTCTCCCCGTGTATCCGTCCTCTCGCGCCATCCAGTACGCCGTATCGGTGTTCGAGGGGTTCAAGGCGTATCGGACCCCGGAGGGCGAGGCCGCCGTGTTCCGTCCCGGGCGGAACTGGCAGCGCCTCAACCGGTCGGCGCACCGGATCGTGATGCCCGCGGTCCCGCGCGAGCTGTTCTTCGGCGCCCTGGAGGCGTTGATCGAGATCGATCGGGACTGGATCCCCCACCCACGCCAGGGCGCACTCTACCTGCGTCCCACCTACTTCTGCGTGGATCCGAGCCTCATGGTCGACCCCGGCTCGGAGTTCCGGTTCGTGTTCATGACGGGGCCCGTCGGTCCGTACTTCGGAGGTCGTCTGGGACTGGTCACCACCCGCGACTACGTGCGCGCCTTCCCGGGCGGAACGGGCGACATCAAGCCGAGCGGCAACTACGCCGGGTCGCTGCTCGCGACGCGCGAGGCTCAGGCCGCGGGATACCAGAACGTGATCTGGCTGGATGGCATCGAGCGACGATACGTGGAAGAATGCGGCGTCATGAACGTGTTCTTCGTGCTGGATGGCGTGGCGGTGACGCCTCCGCTCGAAGGCACGATCCTTCCAGGGGTGACCCGCGACTCCGTGCTCCGCCTGCTGGCGGACTTCGGGGTGCCGTTCGAGGAGCGGCGCGTCTCCGTCGAGGAGCTCCTGGAGCGTACGGAGCGTGGTGAGCTGGCGGAGGCGTTCGGGGTCGGAACGGCCGCGATCGTCGCCCCGATCCACCGCCTCGGTCTGGATGGGCACGATGTGGTGCTCGACGAGAGGCCGGATTCGCTGGCCTCGCGAGTCAAGACCGAGCTGCTGGGGATCCAGACGGGCACGATCGCGGATCGACACGGGTGGCTGTACCGCGTGTGACGCGGACGACATGGGCCGTCGCGATGGAGGGGTCGGGGATGAGGGGAAGGCGGACGTCGGCGGTTCGACGTGTCGTGCTGTGGGTGACGCTCGTGGGTCTCGGTGGGGTGGCGGTCGAGCCGGCCCGGGCCCAGGAATCCCTCGCGACGCTGTCATGCGTGGTCCCCGACTCGGTGGCCGGAAGCCTGACGCGAATCGCGCGTCGCGTCGGGAACGAGATCGGGATCGCGGCCATCCACGTCGAGACCGGGGCGCGCGTGTCGTTCAACGGCGACCGCCCCTTCCCGATGGCGAGCGTCTCGAAGTTGCCGATCGCGCTCGAGTACCTGCACCGGGTCGATGCCGGGGAGATCGACCCCACAGAGCGCGTCGTGGTGCCGATCACGGACTTCCGGCCCGGCAACAGCCCGCTGGCCTCGTGGTCGGGCGGGCGGCCCGTCCACATCACGGTCGACAGCCTGTTCGGGTTGATGATCGGCGCCTCCGACAACACGGCTACCGACTACATCCTCGGGCTCTCCGGGGGACCTCGTGCGACGTCGCGCCGCCTACGCGAGCTCGGGGTAGATGGGGTGAGGGTGGACCGTTCGGAGGCGCGCACGTTCGCGGACCTGTCGGGTCTTCCTGACACGATCCCCGACAGCGCGCTGTATCGATACCACTACTTCCGGCTCCGTGACGCCCTTCCGCAAAGCCACCGCGACACGGCCCGCGAGCGGTGGGGCACCGACCCGAGGGACACGGCCACGCCGGAGGCGATGGCGGACCTGCTGCTCGAGGTGTACCGCGGGGCCGGCCTCACGGCTGAATCAAGCGCGCGGCTGCTCGACGTGATGACCGCCTCGCGCTCGGGGCGGCGCCGTTTGAGGGGCCTCCTTCCGTCGAGCGTCGAGCTGGCACATAAGACGGGCACGATGGCCGGCGCCGTCAACGACGTCGGAATCGTCACGCTCCCCGAAGGGCGCGGACATCTCATCGTGGCGGCCTTCGTGAACACGCTCCGGCGCTCGACCTGGCGCCGCGAACGCACGATCGCCGAGATGACCCGCGTCCTGTACGATTACTTCGGCGGCGACATGCCCGCGGTCCTGGTGAGCCTGCCCGCCACCTGTGCGGCCCGGGAAACGGGTACCTGAACCGAGCGACCCCGACTCCGGCGGGCGGCGCGAAGCCGCCCGCAACGGGTTCGGAGCGTACCTCCCGCCCCTCCGCGACGCTCTACTACTTCGCCTTGATCGCGATCCGACGGCCCTTCGCTTCGAGCGTCTTGGGCATGTGGATCGTCAGCACGCCGTGGTCGAACTCGGCTCGGATCTCCTTTGCCTCGACCGTGTTCGGAAGCGTGAAGGAGCGCGAGAACTCGCCATAGCGACGCTCCCAGAGGCGCATCTTGCGCTCTCCCTTGGCCTCCTCCTTCTGGATCTCGCGGGTCTTCTCGCCGTGCAGGGTGAGCACGTTCCCCTCGAGCTCGATCTCGACATCCTCGAGCGTCAAACCCGGAAGCTCCGCGGTCAGCACCATCTCGGCGTCCGTCTCCACGACATCGACCATGGGTACCCACCCCATGACTTCGGGCTCGGCGAACGGCACATCGAACAGCGTCCGGAGCCGATTCTCCAGACCATCGACCTCACGCCACGGCCAGGCGCCGAGGCGGGGGGCGCGGGTGGGAAGGTTGGTCAACATGGGACCCTCCTCTCTTCGGCCGGTACCGCATTCGGCATCCGGAACCGGTCGTGCCTTCCGGATGCCCTGGCCTGCGCCCCACCAATGAGATGCGTAAGGCGTGCCAGGCATCCGGAGCCTCCGGCGCGCCGCGGAGTGGCGGGCCCGGCGGCCCCCGGAAGCCCGCTTCCGCGCCTGCTGCCCGAGACACCCTGTCCCGGGGAGTGACGGGGCCTGCGGGGCGTTTCGTCTGCGGTCGCGGGCATCGGATGGCGGCCGCCGGACGGGCTTCGCGCATTCCGATGCGGGAGCGTCCAACCCGAGCGGGGGAACTTCCGCGGACCCGGATGGGTTCGAGGGGCGTTCACGCAGCGGGGCTGGAGGGGTCCGCCCGCGATGGACCGCCTCCCGGGGCGCACGTGCGGTACCTCGAAGAGACACATGACTGCGGGAAGGGTGGAGTCGAAACGCGCGTGAAAACGCACAACGGAATCCTGGTCGCATGCGGAGCCTGCGTGGCGCTCGCCACGCCGCTGAACGCACAGCTGCTCCCGATCCGGGGTCTGCCGGGGATCGACACCGAGGTCGGGGTCGATCTGTTCGGCGTGCCGATCGTCCAGCGGCTGAGGGCCGATTCGCCCAACGCGCTCCGGCTGAGGGCGCTCGTGAGCCCCCGGGGTAGGTACGAGATCGCGTTCGAGGGCCGCTTCGGCGATGTCGCGGCGCACCCGGTGCCCGCCCTGTGGGCGCGGGTCTCGACGCTCGAGCGGCATCGGTTCTACGGGTGGGGCAACGAGACGCTCGCCCCGCTCCCGACGGCGGCCTACGAGGTGTGGCCGTTCGAAGCTTCCCTTCAGGCGGGGCTCCTGTTCGAGCGGGCGAAGGTCAGGCTGGCAGTCGGTCCCGAGCTGCGGTACGTGTACACCTCGCTCGGCGACGAGGCAGCCGACCGCGTCGGCGATGCGCCTCCGGCCGGCCCATCGGCGATCGCCGAGCTCCGGCCCTACGGCTCGGGGGCGTTCTCCGGGCTCGCCCTCACCGGATCCCTCGACGTGCGGACGGCGCCGCCCGAGAGCGGGGCGCGGGCGGGGGCGGGCCTCGCGCTGGCGGGTCGCTTGGCCCCGGCGGCGCTCGACGTGAGGTCGTCCTACGCCACCGTGAGCGCCGAGGCGCAGGGGTTCTTCCGCCTCGATGGCCTCCCGGGCGCGCCGCTGTTCGCGGCCCGCGTGGGCGTGGAGCGCGCCTCGAGCGGCGTGCCGTACTTCGACGCGCCCTACGTCGGGGGCTACGACCGGCTCCGCGGCTACCACTCGCAACGCTACAGCGGCACCGGGGCCCTGTGGGCCGGCCTCGAGAACCGACTCCGCGTCGGCACCGTCACCGTGCGTGGCAAGCCGATCACCTTCGGCACGCTGGCGTTCGCGGACGTCGGGCGGGTGACCCTGGCCGGCGAGACGTCGAGCGCGCTGCACGGCTCCTATGGCGGCGGCCTGTGGCTCCATCTCGAGAACGGCCCCACGGCGAGCCTGACGCTGGCGGAGGGGGACGCCACGCGCATCTACCTGCGGTTCGGGCTGTTCGACTGGCACTGATCGCGCGCCGGCGGGGCCCCCGTTCAGGACCGGGCGGCCACTCGCAGCAGACGCAGCGCCGCGCACGCGGCGCCGTATCCGTTGTCGATGTTCACGACCACGAGGCCCGGCGCACAGCTCGTGAGGAGGGCGTTCAGCGCCGTCCGTCCGCCCTCCGCAGCGCCGTATCCCGTCGAGGTGGGGACCGCGACCACGAAGGCCGGAACGAGGCCCGCGAGGACGCTCGGCAGCGCGGCATCCATGCCCGCCACGGCGATGGCGACATCGTGCGCGCCGAGCTCCTCGACGCGCTCCATGAGCCGCCACACACCGGCGACCCCCACGTCGTACACCTCGGAGCACTCGCTCCCGTGGTATCTCAGCGTGCGCACGGCCTCGCGGCACACGGGGACGTCCGAGGTGCCCGCCGACACGACGGCCACCCGCGCGGGCCCGGCGGGCGCGGGCACGTGGCCGAAGTACGCCGTCCGCGACACGGACTCGTAGTCGAGGGCGCCGGGGAAGTCGGATCCCAGCCGGTCCGCGCGGCCCTCGTCGAGACGGGTGAGGAGCAGCGTCTCCTCCCGGTTGGAGGCGTCGAGCAGGATGTGACGCAGCTGCGCTTCGGTCTTCGACTCGCACAGGATCGCCTCGTCGAGGCCGAGGCGCTCCCGGCGCCCGCGATCGGGGACGACCTCGCCCGCGGCGCGCGGGATGCCGCGGCGCCCGCTCATTGGGATCCGCCCGCGGTTGCGCGGCCTGTCCCCGGTGCTCCCGCCCCGGTGCGCAGGAACGCGCTCCCCATCCGGTACGCGGCGAAGCGCAGCTCCGAGCCGATGCGGGCGTCTGCCGCCAGGCCCTCGAGCGTGCGGCGGAGCTCGCCCGCTCCACGGCGTCGCACGCCCTCGAGCGTCGCGGGATCGAGCTCGACCACGACGCCGTCGCGGCGGACCCGCACCCGCACCACGCCGGGCTCGAGGGCCTCGCGCACCTCCCGCTCGGCCCGGTCGACGAACGCGAGCAGCCGCGCCTCGATCGGGATCCCGGTTTCGATGCGGCTCGACAGGCAGGGGGTCGCGGGGAGCTCGGCGAGGTCCTCGAGACCCGAGGCGCGGGCGATCGCGCGCACGCCGGCCTTGTCCACGTCGGCCTCGACGTACGGGTGGCGGACGCCGTGCTCCGCGGCGGCTTCCAGGCCGGGGCGGTAGTCACCGAGATCGTCGACGTTGGTCCCCGACAGGACGACCGATGACGATCGGCGACGGATGGCGCCGTACAGGTGAGCCTTGCAGTAGCGGCACCGATCGACCGGATTGGCGCGATAGTCCGCGTCCCCGAACTCGCCGGCGTCGAGCACCGTCAGCCGCCAGCCCTCGGCCGCGGCGTGCGCGCGGACGCGCGCGGTGGCCGTAGGGGGGACGGCCGGCGACACGGCGTGCGCCATCTCGACGTCGAGGGCCGGCATGCGGCCCGCGACCGCGGCCAGCGTCATGCTGTCGACCCCCCCGCTGACGGCCACCACGGCCCCATCCAGCGTCGACAGGACGCGCTCCAGCCGCTCGAGGAGCCGGACGCCGTCGCTCACGACTCGCGCCCGTCCTTCGGGCCGACCTGCCGCTCGACGGAGCGGCGCAGCCCCTCACGGCGGATCCGCGTGCCCGCTCCTTCCAGGTCGCCGATGTCCGCCTTGTCGGTGCGGCTGCCGTCCGGACGGACGGCGGTCTTCACGCGGATGCCGCGCCCGTCGCGCTCCTCCGTGCGCTCCGCGCGCGGCAGCACCGCCCGGTCCACGACCTGCCAGCGCACGCCGAGCGTCGACGTCTCCACGAAGCACGCGTCGAGCACCGCGTCGAGCGCGTCGGGATGCAGAAGCAGACGGATGTGGATCGCGATCCGGCCCCGCTTGCCGGTCACGGGCGCCTGCACGGCGTCGAGCACCCCCGGCCGTCCACGCAGGCGGTCGAGGGCCACCGACAGGTCCTCAGGGGTCTGGTCGTCGACCTCGAACTCGCACACCGCGACTCTGTCCGCCTCGCGTCCGCGAACGCCGTCGGATCCCGCGCCCCACCCCGAGAAGACGAGGACCCGGAGCACGTTCGGCACGCCCTCCAGGCGGCGGCTGCCGAACCCCATCCCGCTCCGCTCGAGCGTCCCCAGGTGGCCCGCCGGACCGAACGACGGGCCGAGATGGCGCAGGATCGCCGCTCCCGTGGGCGTGACGCGCTCTCCTTCCACGCCGTCCCGGGTACACGGAAGCCCTGCCAGAAGCCGGGCGGTGGCCGGTGCGGGGAGCGGCAGCGCCCCGTGCGCCGTCTCGACGCGCCCGGCGCCGAGCGGAACGGGCCCGCACGACCAGGAGTCGGCGCCCAGCGTCTCTATGAGCCACGCGGCGACCACGATGTCGAGGATCGAATCCCAGGCGCCGACCTCGTGGAAGGTCACCTCGTCCGGCGGGTGTCCGTGCACCTCGCCCTCCGCTCGGGCGAGGCGGGTGAAGATGTCGAGCGCCCGCTGCCGCACCGCGGGGTCCAGGTCGGCCTCGCCGAGGAGGGCGCGGATGTCGACGAAGCGGCGGTGCGAGTGCGGCTCGTCGGGGGGCCGGACGATGAGGCGCGACCCGGTGAGGGTTCCGTCTCCGTGCGAGGCCACCTGCACGCGGCCCGTGAACCGCGGTCCGGCCGCCTCGAGCGCGGTGGCGAGCCCGGCGGAGTGCTCCGGGAAGGCGTCGAGGAGCGCGGCGGCGAACATGTCGCCCGCCACGCCGCCCAGGGGATCGAGGTGCACGTGCATGCGCCTCATTGTAGCCCCCGCGGTCCGCTCGCGCCCGGACCGCGGGTCCGGGACCCTGCTATGGCGCGCGGACCACCGGATTGCGTAGCACGCCCACCCCTTCCACCTCGACCTCCACCACGTCCCCACCCTTCATGGCCGACGTCGTGCCCGGGGTGCCCGTGTAGATGACATCGCCCGGCTCGAGCGTCACGTAGCGGCTCACGTAGCCCACGATCTCGTCTACGCCGAAGATGAGGTCCGATGTGCGCGCCGACTGGACCACCTCGCCGTTGAGCCGCGTCTGGACATGCAGGTCCTCGTAGTCGAGCCCGCTCACGATCGCCGGGCCGAGCGGGCCGAACGTGTCCGACGCCTTCGCCCGGAACCACTGCAGATCGTCCCGCTGCCAGTCGCGCTCGCTGACGTCGTTCCCCGCGGTCACGCCCAGGATGTACGCGCCCGCCTCCCCGGCGCCCACGTTCCGGGCCCGCCGCCCGATCACGACCACGAGCTCCCCCTCGTAGTGTACGTTCCCAGCATCCGGCGGCAGGACGATGTCCGCCCCCGGACCGACGATCGAGCTCGGGAGCTTGGCGAACAGCCCCGGGTAGGACGCGGGCTCCCGATCGCCGAGATGGCTCCGGTAGTTGAGCCCCACCGCGATGACCTTCCCCGGCGCCACGGGGGCCAGCAGGCGCACGTCGGCGAGGGCGCGGGTGACGCCCGTCTCGCGCGACGAGGCGAACGGAGCGCCGTCGAGCTCGTGCACCCGATCGCCATCCAGGATGCCGTATCGGACATCGCCACCCGTCTCGTACCGGACGTAGGCGACGGGCGTCTGGGCACCGATCGCGCCGGGGGCACCGGCGAGGGCCGCGACGCCCAGGACGAGCTCCGGCCAGCGTCGACGGGTCGCGGACCGGCGGGGGTGGCCAGGCTTGAGCACGCTGTCGCGCATTTCGGCCCCCTCGAGTTCTGGCTAGCCCGTCGCCCGCTCCGCGCGCGAGGCCCGACGCGGCACGGGGCGGTCGGCCTCCGAGCGAACCACCTCGTCCTCGTCGCGCAGGATACGCGAGTACAGGGTGACGTTCGGATCCGTGATGAACTGCCACAGGAGCTTGCCCCATGACTGATACGACGCGAGGTCCTGGTAGTATTCCGGCGCGAGCGACCGGATCTTCGGAAGGTGGTTCCAGGGCACGGCCGGGAAGTCGTGGTGCTCGTTGTGATACCCGATGTTGTACTGGACCGCGTTCATGGGCCCGTAGTAGCTGAACGTCTCCTGGTTCGAGCCGCTCGCCTCGGGCGATGCCATGAGGTAGTGGCGCTGGATCCAGCGCGCCCCCACCGGGTGGAGCCCTGCGGCGAACATGAACGAGGCCCCCAGATACAGGAACGCCATCGGGCCGAGGTACACCCAGACGAGCACGTCGCCGGCCAGCACGACGATCCAGTTGAGCACCACCCAGCGATCGATTGCCCGCACCTCCTTGACGCGCAGGGTGCGGGTGATCGTGAGGAGCGGAAACAGGGCGAGCCAGATCGCCTTGCGGATGGCCGAGTTGCCGACCAGATCGGCCTCCCACTTGTTGGGGATATCCGCGTCGAGGTGGTAGTCGCCCTGATGCGCGTGGTGGGCGAGGTGATAGTTCTTGAACGAAATGGCGCTCGGCAGGATGAGCGGCATGTTGGCGACGAAGCTGTTCAGAATGTTCAGGATCGGGGTCCGGAACACGAGCTTGTGGGCCGACTCGTGGATCATCACGAACAGCGAGTGGCTCGCGACCGCGCCGATCGTGTAGGCCAGGACCAGCACGGCCCACCAGGGCTTGTCGGCGATCCACCATGCGAGCAGCACCTGGAGCGCCGCCACCCCCACCGTCCCGAGCGCGCTCCACCGGTTGCGCCCGACCCACTCGCGGACCTCCGGGTGCGATCTGACGATCGCCTTCGTCCTCGCGTAGTGGGGTTCCGGGTCGTGGGACACCACGAACCCGGTCGGGACTCGCGACATGGATTCCTCTGGACGAGAGAGTGGGAGATGGGGGAGCGATACCCGGACGTTACGGACCGACCCGGGGCCTCAGCAAGTCGCGCGCCCTCAACCCCCGCCGGGAGGCTCGAGGGCGGCCAGGCGCCGCAGGTTCGCCACGACCCGGCCGCTGAGGAGCGCCAGCATGCCTGCGAACACCGCCACACCCACGACGTCGAAGATGGTCGCCCCCACGCCGAACAGCCGGAACGGGAGGGGGCCGACGAGAAGGGCGCTCGTGTTGACGAGGAGTATGAGGACGCGGACCTCCGTCGGCCCGACGCGCCCATAGCCGAAGCTGAACTCCCGGTCGACGTGGGTCTCGAGATAGACGTTGATGGACATGATCAGGTAGGCGATCACGATCCCGAGTCCCACGGAGAGGAGCATGTAGGGCGACAACCCCAGACCGAGGCCGATCACGAAGGTGGAGTACGCGTCCAGGAGGTGATCGAGATAGTAGCCGTATCGCGGGCGTTCGATCCCCCGTACGCGGGCCAGCGTGCCGTCGAGGCTGTCGCCGTACCACTGGAGGATCAGGAAGCCCGACGCCGCCCACAGCCAGGCGGGGTCCCGATTGGTGAGCATGTAGGAGACGCCCGCGCCCGTGGCGGCCAGCAGGCCGAGGATCGACAGGTGATCCGGCATGATCCGGGCGGGGAGCGCGCGGGCGAGCCGCGGGAGCAGCCGGCGCTCGAGCCCCGCCAGGAGAAACTCGTACCGACGCTCGTGTCGTCCCTCGGGTGACTCCACGATGGCCTCCACGTTTGGCTCCGCGGCGGACGGGACCTCCGTCACCGGCTACGGAGGCGATACCCGAGCCGGCCCGTGGCGTTTCGAGACGGTCGATCCATGCGCGGATCGGCGTGGGGATGGCGAGGTCCCATGCCATGGCGGCTCACCGCCGGTTGACACGGACGTCGACGCCGTGATCTTCTGCGAGGCGAACCCGCGCGAGCCACAGCCGGATCGCGTCGGCCCGGGTCGGAGCTCGGCGGGCGCCGACCCCCCGCCTCTCGAGACGCTGGAGGTCCAATGAGGCGCACGACCTTCCCCTTCGCGCTCGCGCTCGCGGGCCTCCTGACGCTTCGCGGCCCGCTGCCCGCTCAAGTCGCGCTCGGTGTGAAGGGCGGCATCAACGTCGCCGATGTGACGTCCAACCAGTTCGGACTCGGCGGCGTGGACCGGCGCACCGCTCCCGTCGGCGGCGCGTTCCTGTCGGTCACCGGAAGGGGAAGCGTGGGGTTTCAGGCCGAGGTCCTGTACGCCCAGAAGGGGTTCTCGGCGCTCGTGCAGGGCGGGACCGCGACGGCGAAGCTCGCCTACATCGACATCCCCCTGCTGGTCAAGGTCCGGCTGGTCGGCCAGGAGCACCGCATCCGTCCGTCCCTGCTCGCGGGCTGGTTCCTGGGGTTCGAGATCGGCTGCTCGCTCTCCGGCGCGCTGGAGGGGATCGGCGGCGAGGGCGACTGCGATGCGCTCCTCGGGCGACGGGGCAAGCTGGATGGGGGATTCGTGTTGGGGGCCGGCACCGAGATCGGGCTGCGGGATCGCACGTATCTGGTCTTCGATGCGCGCTACAACTCGGGACAGGTCAACCTGAACTGGGAGCGCGCCGACGATCGCGTCCTGTCGCGCGTGTGGTCGTTCACGGCCGGGGTCGGGCTCCTGCTCGGCTTCTGACGACAGCCCGCTGGCGCGCGGCGGGGACCAACGCCGCGGGCCTCGAGTACCACGTGCTCGTGCTCGCCGTGACGATCGTCATCGTGACGAAGGGCGCGGGCATTGGCTTGCGTGTCGATCGGCCGGGCGAAGATCATCCCCGGCCGGAGAGCAGAGCTCCGCCGCCGGGCGAGCCGGATGGCGGAGCCACGCCGCCCCCCGCCGTCACAGGAGCCGTCATGTCCCGACCTGCAGCGTCCGCCCTGACCTTGCTGGCCCTCGCCGTACCGGGCGCCGGGGCCGCGCAGGTTACCGCGCTCGTCGGGGGCACCGTGATCGACGGGACGGGGCGCACGCCGATGTCCGATGCCGTGGTGCTCGTCGCGGGCGAGCGGCTGGCGTGCGTCGGGCCGGCCACCCGCTGCCCGATCCCCGCTGACGCGACGCGCATGGACGTATCGGGCCGCTTCATCACGCCGGGGCTGGTGGACGCCCACGTCCACTTCAGCCAGACCGGGTGGATCGACGGCCGGCCGGATGGGCTCGCGGCTCCCGACATCTACCCCTACCCGGAGACCGCGCGCTACGACCGGGACCACCCGGAGCGCTGGCAGCGGTCCTACCTTTGCAGCGGCATCACCGCCGTGTTCGATGTGGGTGGGCACCCCTGGACGACGGGGCTTCCGGCCGCTTCGGAGCACGACCCGAACGCCGCGCACGTGCGGGCGGCTGGCCCGCTCATCACGCATGCCACGCGCACCGCGCTCATGGCCGACGACGAGCTGTACACGTTCCTCCCGATGGACACGCCCGCCGAGGTGACGGAGAGCGTCCGGAAGCTGGTCGACATGGGCTCTACGGCCGCCAAGGTGTGGTACCTGCGCCCGGCGGAGGATCGGCGAGACGAGCTCGACCGGCGGCTGCTCCAGGTGGGCGAGGAGGCCCGGGCCGCGGGCCTCGAGCTCATCGTCCACGCGACCTCGCTGCGGGAGGCGAAGATGGCCCTCCGGGCGGGCGCGGGGATGCTCGTGCACAGCGTGCAGGACCGGCCCGTGGATGACGAGTTCATGGAGCTGCTCGAGCGGAGCGATGCGGTGTACGTCCCGACCCTCGTGGTGAGCGGCTTCTGGACCCGCGCCCTGGGCGCGATCGCGCTCGGCATCCCGCCCGAGATCGACGACCCCAACGGCTGCGTCGACCCCGGCACGCGCCGCAAGCTCGCGCAGGCCCCCGAGCTCCAGGCCCTCGTGCCCGAAGCGGGCCGCTCAGCGGAGCGCTTCTACCGCCGGCTGGAGCGCGGCGGCCAGGCCCTCGCCACCATGTACGCGAACCTGCGACGCGTGCACGACGCGGGCGTCACCATCGCCACCGGCACCGACGCCGGGAACCCGCTCACCCTGCACGGCCCCTCCATCTACGGCGAGATGGAGGCCATGCAGGACGCCGGCATCCCGCCCGAGGAGATCGTCGTCATGTCCACGCGGAACGGCGCGCTGGCCATGCGGCGGCTCGAGGACTTCGGCACGCTCGAGGCCGGGAAGATCGCCGACCTCCTGGTGCTCGAGGAGAACCCGAACGAGGATGTGCGCGCATTCCGCAGCCTGACGCACATCATGCGGGCCGGGGTGCTCCACCGGCAGGCCGAGCTGGCGTACTAG
>Ga0315553_10000058_pt1 | contig 86297 bp, 75 predicted proteins | sample SalMarSW160140MG_FD_203099 | JGI IMG/M metagenome (GOLD analysis project Ga0315553, IMG submission 203099) | Salt marsh sediment microbial communities from the Plum Island Ecosystem LTER, Massachusetts, United States - Salt Marsh Sediment SW1601-40 ... | reverse complement strand
ACCACCCGTTCTATGGGAAAAAGCACCTTCAGCGCCTCCAGGTTGCTGAATCCCTGGACTCCGGCACCCAGCACCCCCAGGACCCTGGAATCTTCCCGGGCCAGGCAGCGGGCGGCAACCGCTGTGGCCGCACCGGTGCGCATGGCCGTGATCCAGACGCAGTCCATCACGGCCAACGGGAGCCCCGTATCCGGGTTGTTGAGCACCACCAGGCCGCTGATGTAGGGCAGACCCCGCTTGCTGTTTTCCGGATAGCCGGCGACCCATTTTACCCCAAGCGCGCCTGTCGCCGCGATGTAGGCGGGCATGGCGTGGATGAAGGAGTTGGGCCGGGAATGCACACCGGGTTTGGGGGGCATCTCCACCCTCCCTTCCCCCTTCTCCCGGAAGGCCTGCTCCACAGCCTCGATAACTTCGGGCATGGTCAACCCGCATTCTGCCACCTCATTCTTGCTGAGGTACAGGATCTGATGTGCTTTCATACAACTCCTCCATGGCTCGGGCCCTCAGGGCTCATCCGCCCGGGCGATGTTTTTGACGGTGTTGTCAATGGTGTAACACAAATCCGAGCTTTTCTCAAATTGACAAACATGCCGAAGTTAAGACCGGGGGTGCTCCGTTCCGCGCCGCTTCGTCCCAGGCACCCTGATCAGGAGGATCCCGGGGGTGAAGCGGCTTGCTCAGAGAGCTGCGGAAAAACCTTGGGCAGCCAGGTCGAGCGCTGCTTGTAGGCCTGAGCCAGGTAGCCGAGGATGCTCGAGGAGATCAGTCCGACCAGCAGGAAGGCAGGCGCGATCATCCAGACGGAGCGGCCGAATACGAGGTAGCGGGCCAGGGTCAGCTGCACCAGGTTCGAGGCCATGGCCCCGAGGATGGCGATGCCGATGAGAGAGGTAGATCCCTTGAGCGCCCGGCGGGCTGCCAGCATCACCACTCCGCTGGCCAGGGAACCGCCCAGGGAGAGCAGGAAGGCAAAGGAGAACAGGCTGCCCTGGATCAGGGACTGCCCGAGGATCTTGATTCCCAAGAGGAGGAAGAAGTGGGAAACCGGAAACAGGTCCAGGGCCAGGAGCAGGGGCAGGTTGGCCAGCCCGATCCGCAGGAAGGGCAGGGGCTTGGGGATCACGTATTCGATCGAGGCCAGGAACAGGCAGATAGCTGCGGCCAGGGCTACGAGGCGATGAAGCCGGGGCGGGCGGCTTCCCGGAAGGCCTCCCGGGCGGCTCGAGCTCCCGGGGCTGGAGTTCCCCGGGCTTGTTCGGTCCGGGCTATTGGCTGATCGCATCGGGCTGCTCGCTTCTCCTGCCCCGAATCGAGATAAAGACCCTGTTGGGCAGACAGGCTATCCACTGTCCCGGTTTTGAGATGCGGCCGGTCTTGATGCATATCTTTTCGGGGCAGGGGGAGCTGACAACCCTCACAGTACCGTCCGCGATTTCCACCACCGTCTCTCCCAGCGGTCCCGGTACCCGCACGGTCGTCTCTGTGTCCAGGGGATAGATCCACTGCTGTTCGGCTTCCTGGACAGCATCCTGTCCGCCGCCCTGACCGGTGCCCTGCGTGGTCCCCTGGGCACCCCCGCTTATCGTTATTTCCGGGCTACCCCTGCCTCTGGCATAAGTCTGCAGGGAGATCAGCCCTATCACGAGCAGGGCAACGAGAAAGACTACGATATCAAGCACTCTGATTCGTACGCGGGAGGCGCTCATAGTGCGTTCAAGCGGCGCTACAGCAGTTTCTCCTTCAGCGCGTCCGTCTTGTCGGTCCGCTCCCAGCTGAAGTTATCCCGCCCGAAATGGCCATAAGAGGCGGTCTCCTGGAAGATCGGTCTTCGCAGATCGAGGGTTTCGATGATGCCTGCCGGGGTCGTGTCGAAGATATCGGAGATTGCGCCTTCGATCTTGTTTTCAGCAACCTTGGCAGTACCGAAGGTGGATACGAACAGGGAAACCGGTCTGGCCACGCCGATGGCATAGGCAAGCTGAACTTCGCATTTCTCACAGAGCTGCGCAGCCACGACATTTTTGGCGATGTAGCGGGCCATGTAGGATGCCGAACGGTCGACTTTCGTCGGATCCTTGCCGGAGAAGGCTCCCCCGCCGTGCCGGGCCATGCCACCGTACGTATCAACGATGATCTTGCGCCCGGTCAGCCCCGTGTCTCCATGGGGGCCGCCGATGACGAATCGACCGGTGGGGTTGATGTGATAGGTGACCTTGCCGGCGAGCATCTGCGCGGGGATCGCCTTCTTGATGATCTCCTCGATGAAAGCCTCTTTGAGTTCCTCGTACCCCACATCCTCGGCGTGCTGATGGGACAGCACTACCGTGGCCACCTCCACGGGCTTGCCCTCGCGGTAGTGCACGGAGACCTGGCATTTGCCGTCCGGCCTCATGAAGGGCAGGGTCCCCCGTTTCCGTACCTCCGCCGCCCGCAGCATGATCCGGTGGGCGTATTGGATCGGGGCGGGCATCAGCTCCGGCGTCTCCCGGCAGGCGTAGCCGAACATCATGCCCTGGTCCCCGGCGCCGATCTCCTTGCTTCCCCTGTTCACGCCTTGGGCGATGTCCGGAGACTGCTCGTGGATGCTGGAGATCACCGAGCAGGACTGGTAGTCGATGCCGTAAGCGGGATCGTCGTAGCCGATGGACTTGAGCACACCCCTGACTATGCGCTGCAGGTCTATGTAGCCCTGGGTGGTGATCTCTCCGCCCACCAGGACCAGTCCGGTGGTGGTGAAGGCCTCACAGGCGACCCGGGATTTGCTGTCCTGGGACAGGGCGCTGTCCAGTACGGCATCGGAAACCTGATCGCAGATCTTGTCCGGGTGGCCCTCTCCCACACTCTCCGAAGTAAAAATGAACTCTCCTTGCTTGCTCACGCTATCCTCCAAAATTCATCGAGTTTCTCTTTTAGTGCCTAGTTGACCATTGACATAGGCTGACCCGTGGCTTCCAGCACGTTCAGCCACAGAGTGCCTTCGGGGGACAGGCACTTGCGCCGGGAAGTGGCCAGCTTGATCGGCACGTGGGTAATCTGGTCGTTCCAGTAGCCCACCAGCATCCCTGTTTTTCCGGCCATCCCCGCGTGCACGGCGTTCTGAGCCAGCTGCATGCAGTAGATCGAATCGTGGGCATTTGCGGCCGGAGACCGCACCATATAGCTCGGATCGATGTACTTGACGTTTATGTACAGGTCGGTTTGCTCTCTGAAGTACTTCTTGATCGCGGTTTTGATGAATATTCCGATATCCCCGAGTACCGGGTTTCCCGAATCGTCCTTCCGGTCTTCTCCCACTTCCACGTACTTCTGTCCGGCTCCCTCGGCCAGGATGATCACCGCGTGCTTCCGGCTGCGCAGACGGCTCTCGAGGGATTTGAACAGGCCCTTCTCCCCCTCCAGGTCGAAGGGGATTTCCGGGATCAACACGTAGTTGACCTCGTTCAGAGCCAGGGCGGCGTTGGCCGCGATGAAGCCGGACATCCTGCCCATGACCTTCACGATGCCCACGCCGTAGGGAGCACCCCGCGCCTCGGTGTGGGCGCCCCGTATGGCCTCCGCGGCCACCGAGAAAGCCGTCTCCAGCCCGAAGGTCTTCTTCACGAAGGCGATGTCATTGTCCACGGTCTTGGGGATCCCGATCACCGCTATTTTCAGACCCCGGCGGTCGATCTCCCGGTAGATCTCCTCAGCGCCCCGCAGGGTGCCGTCGCCGCCTATCGTGAACAGCAGACAGATGTTCATCCGCTCCAGACAATCCACGATCTGTCCCACGTCCTGGGGGCCTCGGGAGGAGGCAAGGATGCTGCCCCCTTTCTCGTGGATATCCTCCACCTCCTGGGGGGTGAGCATGAGCGCCTCGTGTCCGTATTTCGGTATGAATCCCTGGTATCCGTACCTGATCCCGAAGATCGTGCGGACCGCGTAGCGGTAGTGGAGCTCCATCACGAGGGAGCGAATCACATTGTTGATTCCGGGGCACAGACCGCCGCAGGTCACGATCGCGACCCGGGTTTTCGCAGGTTCGAAGTAAATCCTGTTCCGCGGGCCCGACTTTTCGAAGGCGGGGACTGCGACACCCTTGGTCACCGCGGCGACGATCTTGTCGCGGTCCAGTTCGTACAGCACGCTCTCTGAATCGGCGCAGTAGTTGACGATATCGTCACCCAGTTCAGTGGAAAGGCCCAGGGGGGAGGGGATAGCGGCGGGTCCCAGGTTATCGATCCGCAGATCCTCCTTGGTGATCTCTATACATTCCATACCGGCGTTAACCCCATCTTTTCCTTGACTTCCAGAATCGTCCGGCCGCTTACCTGCCGGCAGGTTTCGGCATTTCTGTCCAGAACGTCTCTGACCTCGGCCTTCTTGGCCGCCAGAGACGAATACCGTTCCTGGATCGGGTCGAGAATCGTCATCAGATTTTCCAGGAGTTTGCGCTTGCAGTCAAGACAGCCGATCCCCGCGGTCCGGCAGCCCCGAGCCACATACCCGCTCAAATCGGGTTCCGGCGTTGCCAGCCGATGGTAAGAGTAGATGTTGCACTTCTCCGGTGTTCCCGGATCGCTGCGTTTCACCCGGGCCGGGTCCGTCGGTGCCGGGGCCAGCTTCTTCCAGATCTCCTCCCGGCTCTCCAGGATGCCGATGAAATTACCCTTGCTCTTGCTCATCTTGGCCTCCCCGTCGATGCCCATGATCCGGGGGGTTTCGGTCAACTCGGCCTGGCATTCGGGAAAGGTGTCCCCGTAGCGGGTGTTGAAGCGCCGGGCGACCTCCCGGGTGAACTCTACGTGCTGAACCTGGTCCTCCCCGACCGGTACGATCTCGCCCTTGTAGATCAGTATGTCCGCGGCCTGGAGCACCGGATAGTCCAGCAGGCCGACATTGACGTTTTTCCGGTGCTGTTTCGCCTTGTCCTTGAACTGGGTCATCCGTTCCAGCTCGCCCAAAGGCGTGATCGTGTTGAAGATCCAGGTCAGCTCGGCATGCCCGGGAACCTCCGACTGGATGAACAGGTGGGCCTTATCCAGGTCGATTCCGCAGGCAAACAGGCCCAGGGCCAACTCGAAGCAGCTGTTCGGCATCTCTTTCGGGTCATATTCGATGGTAATGGCATGAAGATCGACCACGGAGATGTAGGTTTCGTACTTGTGCTGCAGCGCGACCCAATTTCGAATCGCCCCGAAGTAGTTTCCTATGTGCAGCAGCCCGGTCGGCTGTATTCCTGTAAAGAGGACCTTCATATTACTCTCCCGCTGTGCTACTGGTGATTAGAAGCAGAAAGTCGTACTATATGTAAAGGGAAGCTCAGGCGAATGTCAAGCGATAGGTACAAACCTAGGAAGCTCGCCGTTGCCGAGGGAAGAGCCATGGTCCGGGTGCGCAAAGTCAAGACCGGGGACCTGGCCACCATCGGCGTGTGCCCGGCTTGCTGGAACATCAAAGAGCGGCGGCGGGATCTGCTTATCCAGCTGAAGAAGATGGATCTGGAGGTTGTACACAAGGATGATCTGCTGGAGGGAGTGTATCGACCGGAGCGCAAGCACGCCCCGGGCTGCCGACATTCCCGCCTGATTCCCGATCCCTGGAAGCGTTTCGAATCCCAGATCAAGAAGTACAAGCGTTAGGAACGGGTTGCGGTCTGCAGCTCCCGCTGCGATCTGTTCTGGATATATTGGAACAGCTTGTGGTGGCCCCCGGTTTCGAAGGACTTGAACTGCAGGCCGATGGTTTCCTCGTTTCGGGTGATCCGGGCGTCTACGGCGATCGGATCACCCGAAACGCTCAGGGTGCAGTGCTGGAGAGGGTCGTCCCTTCGCAGGTCCGCGGTCAGGGAGGGGTCAGCCGGTAAGAAGCTGGCCCCTTTAATCGATATCTCGACGAGAGAGCCGGTGATGATGGTTAGGGTCCGCGGGTGACTGAAGACAAGTTTGAGGCTGTCCGCCGCGGTAATAATCAGGCGATGGAATCTGCGTTTGTCTTTCAGAGATCCGTAGCGCCGGTACAGTTCCTCGAGGCGCTGCATCTGCTGTTTCTCGGGAAGATTGGCATCGATAATGCCGTTGGCGCCGAGGTAGATGGCTTTGGCCGCTTCTTCGAAGGGCGGATCTTTTGCCAGGATGACGAACACAGCCTGGTCTTTGGACAGGCGCTCCCGCAGCAGTTTCAGGACCGGCTTCCAATGTCTGGGGAAATCCACTGCATTGAACAGCAGCATATCCGGCTGTATTTCGTCGATGCTGTCCACGACCTTGATCGGTTCGCTGTAATAGATGATTTCAAAACCGATCGGATTGAGGTGGTAGGTGATCAGGTCTTTTAGATCTTTCCGCTGGGCGACGACCAGCAGCTTCATTCATTCCGTTCCTAGATTGACGATTTCGTAGTCCGTGACCACCCATATATTATCACGTCTTTCCAGGTAATAGGTATACTCTTTGATCTCCACGTAGTCCCGATATTGGAATTTTTCTTCCACCGTGACTTCAGCTTCCAGGGCAGTGTAACTTGTCTGTTTGATCTCGTATTCGGAGGGGATCACCAGAATGTCGATATCCACAGTTTCCTTTTTAAGCTGGTCTTTGTAGCGGGCTATCGCATCCTGGCGCTTGTCCTCAGACATGCCCCTGTAGGCTTCAGCCCGGCTGGGATTGTTCAAATACAGACTCTCCAGATCGAGGTAGAGGATGAACTTCTCCCATTGGCTCCTCTGGCGGGCGTTGAGCACGTAGTCCACCACCTCATCGGGGGGCAGGGGCTGCCGCTTGATGAGCTCGCCGGTTTCCGCCTCGATCTTGGCCCGTTGCTCCTCCGTGGGGATCTCAGGGCGGATGCTCAGGGTAAGCGTATTGGAGCGCAGCGGTTCGGCCGAGCCGGCGGGCCCGCGCAGGTACAGTTCCGGGTAGAACAGCCCACGGACCTCGTACAGACCGGCTTTGGAGATCTGGATGAAATCATTCAATGTGACGACCACCCCGAAGGTGTCGCCGGGCTCCAGGCTGATCTCCCTGTACAGGACGGGCTGGTTCGTTGTACGGGCGCGCTTGAAGCTTTCGGCGTGATCCAGGGGCATATTTGCCGGGGGCGTCACCTCGAAGTCGAAGTTGAACATCCGGTTCTCGGCCATCTTGAAGCGGAAGGCCTCACCGGAGTTGTTCGTCAAAGTCGTTTCCAGGGAAACGGGATGTTCCCGATCGTTCAAATAGTAGATTCGTTTCTCGTAGAACCGAATCTGAAAAACTACTCCCTCGGCCTCGGCGAGGCAGATCTGGGCGATGAATACGAGCAAAAGGACGAATACAAACCGTTTTATAGGTAACACTGGCAAAGCTCCTAGTTCCCTTATTATCTTCGGTAAATACTATGATATATTTATTACGATTGGTGCTATAGGGCAAATACGCAGCGGAACGGGTGCAGCTTTGAGTATCGATGAGTTTCGAAACATCCTGTCCGAACGACTCGAATCCTACGAGCCCTTCGAACAGCTGAGACGTCGTCTCGGGGAGGGGAGCTTCCCGATCGAAGTCGAGGGCGTGCAGGGCGGTTTTCTCGGCTACCTGGCTTCCAGGCTGCATGAGCAGGTCGGAGGTTCCACCCTGCTGGTCGTGCCGACCGAGCAGGAGGCCAGGGAGGTCCATGCGGATCTGCAGCTGTTCAGCGACCAGGTCCTCTCCTTCCCCTGGTGGGGGACTCTTCCCTATGGACAGGGTCACCCGCTTCCGGCGGTCCACGGGCTGCGCACCTACGTTCTCAGCCGGCTGCAGAACCGCGAACGGTCCCTCATCGTTACCTCCCTGCGGGGACTGCTCAATCCGCTTCCCCCACCCCGGGAGTTCGAGGGCAGGGCGGTACGTCTCGCCCTGGGCGACACGGTGGATACTTTGGAACTGGCGGAAACCCTCACCAGTCTCGGTTATCTGCGGGTCCCCCGGGTGAGTCTCAAGGGTGAGTTTGCCCTGCGCGGGGAGGTTCTGGACGTCTATCCCTACGGCGGCGATGAGGCCTTCAGGATCATCTTCGATTTCGACAGCATCACCCGGATCCGGCGTTTCGAACCGTTCACTCAGGCCTCCGTATCCGATATGGAGACCCTGCGCATCCCGCCGACCCGGGAGGTCGTTTTTGATGAAAAAGCCCTGCAGCTGCTGGAATCCAATCTCGCGAAAGCCGGGTCCGACGGGCCGGAGGTACGGGAGCTGCTGAGCCGTCTGCCGCTGAATCCCGACACGCCGGGCAGCGAGTACCTGTTTCCCCTCTGCTCAGGCAGCCGCTCATCCCTGCTCGACTATCTCGGCCCCGATTCTCTGTTCATTGCCGTCGATTCCGAGGGTCTGAACGCCGGCTCGGCGGTTCTGCGGCGGGAGTATCTGGAGTTGTACCGCAAGAATCGGGCTGCCGGACAGGCGGCAGATGCTGAAAGCGGAGCCGGAGGCTTCAGCCCGCCTCCCCGGCAGATTCTCCTGGAGTTCTCTACCCTGGAGGCCGCCTTCAGCCGGAACGTGCACCTGCACTCCCTGAAGGGAAGGAAGGAGGAGGGAGCGCGGATTGCGATGGGTTGTGATCCCCCCCGTTCCTTCTTCGGCAATCTCTCGTTTCTCAAGGAAGAGCTCCAAAATCTTAAAGAGCTTCGCTACCGGGTGTTCGTGTTCGCCGAGTACGCCCGCCAGGCCGAGCGTCTGCGCGCCCTGCTCGAGGATCTGGAGGTCATGGTGCTGCCCCAGGGTATCTCCCGCGGTTTTTCCCTGCCGGGCTTGAAGCTGCTCGTCATCGAGGAAAATGAGATCTTCGGCCGGAAAAAACGCATTCCCAGATCCGTGGCCAAGGCCGAGAGCCGGGCGGTCGACTCCTTCGTTGACCTGAATCCCGGAGACTTCGTGGTCCACCTGCAGTACGGCATCGGGCTGTTCAACGGGATAGAGCGGATCAAGGCGGCCGGACATGAGCGGGACTACATCTGCCTGGAGTACGACGGGGCAGAGAAGGTGTTCCTGCCGATCGAGCAGGTCAACCTGATCCAGGCCTATATCGGGCATGAAGGAAAACGTCCCAAGTTGGACAAGCTGGGCGGCAAGAGCTGGCAGAGCAAGAAGGAGCGGGTGAGGCGTTCTGTGGAGCAGATGGCCAGGCGCCTGGTATCTTTGTACTCGGCCCGCGGCACGGTCAAAGGGTTCGTCTTCCCGCCGGATACCGATTGGCAGAGCGAGTTCGAAGCCCGCTTCCCCTACCAGGAGACGGAGGATCAGCTGCGGGCCATTGAGGAGGTCAAGGCGGACATGGAGAGCTCCCGGCCGATGGACCGGTTGATCTGCGGGGATGTGGGCTACGGCAAGACCGAAGTGGCCCTGCGCTCGGCCTTCAAGGCGGTGATGGGGGGCAAGCAGGTCGCCTTCCTGGCGCCCACAACGATCCTGGCCGAGCAGCACTACGAAACCTTCCAGGAGCGCTTCCACGGCTACCCCGTGTCCATACAGATGCTTTCCCGCTTCGTAAAACCGAAACAGCAGAAGCGGGTGCTCACCTCCGTGGCTGACGGCGGCACGGATGTCGTGATCGGCACGCACCGCCTGCTGCAGCGGGACGTGAAGCCGAAGAACCTGGGGCTGATGATCGTGGATGAGGAACAGCGCTTCGGAGTGAAGGACAAGGAGCGTCTCAAGGAGCTGAAGACCGCCGTCGACTGCCTGACCCTGACCGCCACCCCCATCCCCAGAACGCTGCATATGGCGCTGATGAAGATCCGGGATATGTCGATCATCAACACGCCGCCCCAGAACCGCTATCCTATTGAAACGTTCATCCAGGAATTCGATGAGGAGGTAATCTGCCGGGCTGTTCGCCAGGAGATCGACAGGGGCGGTCAGGTGTACTACCTGCACAACCGGGTCCAGACCATCCCCCGGGTGGAAAGCTTCCTCTCAAGGCTTCTGCCGGAGGTTCGCATTGCAACCGCCCACGGGCAGATGCGGGAGGAGGAGCTGGAGGAGGTGATGCACAGCTTCATCCACGGGGATGTCCAGCTGCTGCTATCCACCACCATCATCGAAAACGGTCTGGATATCCCGAACGTCAACACGATCATCATAGACCGGGCGGACATGTTCGGCATCTCCCAGCTGTATCAGTTGAGGGGCCGGGTGGGTCGCTCCGACATGCCGGCCTACGCCTACCTGTTCTACCCGAAGGGGCGCGTGGTGAGTGAGCTGGCCATGAAGCGCCTCAGGATCATCAGCGATTTCACGGAGCTGGGCTCGGGATTCAAGATCGCCCTGAAGGACCTGGAGATACGGGGTGCGGGAAATCTGCTTGGCCGGGAACAGCACGGAGACATCCTGGCCGTGGGGCTGGATATGTACCTGCGCCTCCTGGATGAAGCCATCGACGAGCTGAAGGTGGAGGAGCAAGCCGAAAAGGTGCAGCCTCCGGAGGTGTACCTGGAGCTGCAGTATTCCGGCTACATACCCGACAGCTACGTACCGGAGGCCATGGAGAAGATGGAGCTGTACAAGAGGATAGCTTCGGTCACGGGCTATGAAGAGCTGGAGGCGCTGGAGCGGGAGGTGGCCGACCGCTTCGGTCCCCCAACGGAGGATGTGCGGAGCCTGTTCGCGATCGCGGAGATCCGCATCCTCTGCCGCCGGCTGTTCATCTCCTCCCTCAAGGAGAGGGACGGGCGGGCCACGGTGGAGTTTTCCAAATTATCTCAGATCTCCGTCGACCGGGTCATGACCCTGATCAGAGAGAGCGGCGGAAGCGTGTCCCTGGATCCCAAGCAGCCTAACTGCCTGATCATCAAGACGGGTCAGGTCGGTCTGAAGGAGAAATCCGAGTTTATCAGCGAGCGTCTTTCCCGGCTGCTGTGATCGGTTACCCGATTATCCCGAGCATCTCCGCCATGTTCCTCCGCATTGATCTGCTCCTGCGCGAAAATGAATCCCGTATGAGTCGTGCTCTTCTCAAAAACTAGAACCAGAACAGCACGTTGGCTCCCAGCATGCCCGTGCTCTTCTCCAGATCGATCCCGTTGTCGAAATTCAAACCCATCAGGTAGCTCAAGCCGAACGATACAGGTCCCAGCTTGATGTCCGCGTTGGCTTTGGCGTTGAATCCGAGCATAGTCGGATCCGCCACGTCATCCAGCAGGAACACCAACGTCGGGCCGATGCCGGCGGACAGGCGCAGGATGGACAGGTCGAATACCAGACCGGCGTTCGGATACAAACCAATCGCATTTGTCTCGTCCAGGGTAACCAGGGCCATGGCGTCGAGCTGGAGGATCTTGAGAAGCTTCCAGCGGACATCGGCGCCGAAGGTGAAGCCCCCGTCCCAAAGGTCGTTGGTGTCCACGTCCTGTCCGATGAGAACCGGAGAGTTGAAGAAGGCGGAACCGCCCACTCCCAGCTCGGCAAAAGACAGCAGAGGAACGAAGGCCAGCACCAGTACTACAATAATGATCTTTTTCATTTGGACCTCCCTTGGCCGGGAATTATGTTCCCGTGCCACGATCAAAGTGTTGAATTAGTCTAGAGAAAATATTCAACAGAAGACAAGAAGGCAAGGTGTTTATTATCAATTCAGTAACAAATTTTGAGAAACAACACGCAGTAGCTTCGTCCCAGCTACCGCTTCCCTATGGGCACGTATTCCTTGTTGTGCAGCACGTTGCGGTAAGCGGGACGGATTATGCGGCCGCCGGAGATCAGCTCCTCGATCCTGTGGGCGCACCAGCCGGCGATGCGGGCTATGCAGAAGATCGGCGTGTACAGCTCCCTGGGGATATCGAGCATATCGTAAACGAAGCCCGAGTAGAAGTCGACGTTGGCGGACACGACCTTCGCGGAATGTTTCACCTGCTTGAAAACCTCCGGGGACAGACGGGCCACGCGTTCGTACAGGTCGAACTCCTCGTTCCTTTCCTTGGCGGCGGCCAGCTCTTTTGCCTTGGCCTTGAGCAGCACCGCCCGGGGATCGGACAACGTGTACACGGCATGGCCGATCCCGTAGATCAGACCCTGACCGTCGAAGACCTCCTTGCGCAGGATCTTCGCCAGGTAGGCGGCCACCTCCTCGTCGTCGTGCCAGTCCTTGACAGCAGCTTTGATGTCCTCCATCATCTCCAGCACCTTGATGTTTGCTCCGCCGTGCAGCGGTCCTTTCAAGGATCCGACGGCCGCGGCGATCGCCGAATAGGTATCGGTGCCGGTGGAGGTGACAACGTGGGTGGTGAAGGATGAGTTGTTGCCTCCTCCGTGCTCGGCGTGCAGGACCAGGGCCAGATCCAGGGTTTCCGCCTCCAACTGGATGAACTTGCTGTCCGGCCGGATCAGGTGGAGCAGGTTCTCGGCAGTGCACAGATCCTTTTGGGGTCTATGGATGAACAGGCTCCTGCCGTCGAAGTAGTGGCTTTTGGCCTGGAATCCGTATGCGACCATAGTGGGAAAGCGGGCGATCAGCTCGATGCTCTGGCGCAGGACATTCTTCAGGTCGAGGTCATCGGGGTTTAGATCGTAGGAATAGCATACCAGCACGCTGCGGGCCAGCTTGTTCACGATCTCCCGGCTCGGGGCCTTGAGGATCATGTTCTCGGTGAATCCATCGGGAAGCGCCCTGTTTTCCCCCAGAAGGGTCCTGAACTGCTTCAGCTGCTGTTCGGAAGGAAGGGTGCCGAAAAGCAGCAGGTAGCAGACCTCCTCGAAGCCGTAGCGTTTCTCCGCCTGGAATCCCCGGGTGATGTCGCTGATTTTGATTCCCCGGTATTCGAGTCGGCCGTCAACCGGGACGATCTGACCCTCATCGATGATGTATCCATGCACATCCCCGATTTCCGTGAGGCCCACCAGCACACCCGTGCCGTCGTCGTTGCGCAACCCCCGTTTCACCGAGTATTTCTGGTACAGCTCCAGGGGTATGCGGTTCATCTTTTCGGCGTTTTTGGTGAGCTCATCCAGCAGGGCTGTATCGATCTTCAGATCGAGTTTCTCATCGTGGTTCATGGCTGATCCTTAAAGTACGGAATGAATGTATAAAAAAAAGATCCGACTGTATATTTATACGAAAAAGAAAGTATAGCGAGAATCACGGTATGATACAATAGCCGTTCAGGGCATTCCCAGGCCCTGGAGCAGCAGCACCGCGGCGATGGCCAGGACTACGATCACCGTGATATTGCGGATGAACAGAGCACCGACCGTCGCCAGGATTCCCGCCCCCGCCGCCAGGACGGGTCTACCCGGCACGGCGGTGAGGATCCCGGGAAAGATCAGAGCCCCCAGAGCGGCATAGGGGAAGAACTTCAGCCATTTCTGAACCCAGGGAGGAAGATCCAGCTGCCTGGCGAAGAGGAAGGGAACCAGGCGGGGTATATAGGTGACCAGGAACATCCCGGCCAGCAGCAGCCAGATCATTTTTCAATTTCCCCATCCGGCAGCAGCGTGCCCAGGGCGGAAACGCCCAGGGTTGCGGCGATCAAAGTCCAACCCTCGGAAAGCCCGGGAAGCAGACTGGACAGGCCCCAGGCGGTCAGGGCGCTGGCTGCGGCGACCAGGGCAAACTGCCAGTGCTTGCGGGCCGAGGGGATGAGCAGGGCGATGAACAGGGCGTACAGACCGATGCCCATTCCGTCGACGATTCTTACAGGTATCAGACCCGCGAACATCCCCCCCAGGAAGGTGCCGGTCAGCCAGGACAGATAGGCCGTCAGGGCCATTGTGAGAAAGCCCAGGGCGCTTAAGCCCTCGGGGCGGGCGTGTAGGCTGGCAACGACGAATGTTTCATCCGTAACCCAGTAGCTCAGAGCCGCGACTCCGGGCTTGGAACCTTCGATTTTCCTGGCCAGCACGGTGCTCATGAGGAAATGCCGGAAGTTCAGGATGAAGGTGGCCAGAACGATCTCGAAGAAACCCACTCCGGAGGCGATCATCTTGACGGCCAGAAACTGACTGGCCCCGGCGTATACCCAGGCGGACATCCCGGTCACCTCCGCGACGGACAGGCCCGCCTGCCTGCCCAGTATCCCGAAGGTGACGGCCACGGGGAGGTACCCCAGCGCGATGGGCGCTCCATTGCTCAAACCCCAGCGGACCGCCTCTCTGCGCCCTACTCGACCTGTTCGCACTTCTCGCATGTATTGGAGTCGTAGAAAAGTATTCGTTTGCCCGGGAGTCTCTGACCGCAGACCCGGCAGTTCAGGCGGAAGGGAAAGACCTGCTTTCTGAACCTGTATCCGACCAGAATCAGCGCCGCCAGCAGGGGCAGGAAGATGATATCCGGAAGGTCGAAGTAAACGATGAGCGTGGTTCCCACCATGAGAACCAGAATCAGAATCGAGATGTACAAGGTGGCCAGGCGCTTGTTCGGCGCATGCTTGTGATAACGCCGCTGCGACATGTTCAGCACCAGGACGGCCAGCAGCAGGTAGATGCTTTTTTCCGCGACGAATGTGGTGACCGTGCCGAGAATGTCCATACTCTGCATCAGGATATCCCGAACTTCTCTCTGTACTCGGGGATGTCGATCATCGGGGGGCGTTCCTCCTCGAGGATGTTTAAAGCGATCTCTTCGAATACGTTTTTGTTCACCTGAAACTGCCGCAGAGTTGTGCTCAGCTCAGGCAAATCCCCGAGCACGCCCAGGGCTTCGACCCTCTTGAGAAAGGTCTGCAGGATGCCGAAGGCCATCTTCCCCAGATCCCGGGTGGGCTGGTTGCGGTGCACCCTCCTGTCCAGGTCGGTCTGGGCGATCGCCCCCAGTCCCCAGCGATGGTACACATCGATCAGATGGGAGGTTTCCACCCCGTAGCCGATGGGGAAGGGGATCTTGTCCAGCACCTGCCGCCGTACCGCGTATTCCCCGGACAGCGGCTGGATCAGGGCGGTGAGCTCCGGGAAGAAGAGGCTGAACAGGGGGCGGATCAGGATCTCGGTGACCCTGCCCCCGCCGGAGGGCCGGGTCCCTTGAGAGGAGGCCAGGGGTCTGTCGTAGAAGGCCTTCACGTACTGAATCTCCGACCGGAAGATCAAAGGCGCAACCAGGCCGTAGACGAAACGGGGATGGATGTTCTTGATATCCGCGTCGATGTAGACGATGATATCCCCCTGCAGCTGATAGATCGCCTTCCAGAGATTCTCTCCCTTTCCCCGTTGCTCTCCATAGCCGGGCAGGATGTCCCGGGAAAGGTACACCTGGGCTCCGAAAGCCGCAGCCACCTCCCTGGTCTGATCGGTGGATGCAGAATCGATCACGGCGATCTCATCGAGCAGAGGATAGCGCTGTACCAGTTCGCTTGTGAAGATCACGACCTCCTTGCCGATCGTTTTTTCCTCGTTCAGGGTGGGGATGCAGAGGGAGATCTTCAGATTCTGTTTCTGTTTCTCCTGTACCAAGGTGTTGAGATCCCAGAAGTTCGAATGATGAAAGGTATTGGTGGCGAGCCAGGAATCAATCTGCACTGCAAAATCCTCTGTCTATGGCCAGCAGGATCCCGATCAGCTGGGCCAGCCCGGTAAATATCGGTTCGATGAGCACCTCCTCCTCCGGTGAGCTCATATGTTCTCCGTAGGTGATTCCGATGGTGATCGCGGGTATGTCGTGGCTGATGAAGGCCGACAGCTCAGAGGTGCTGGGAGACTTACGGGGTTGAATATCCAGGGCGCCCATGATGCGGCGGGCCGCCCGGGCCAGGGGATGCTGATAGGTGATACCGCCGGGCCACCGGCGGGCGAACACGTCCAGTTTGATGTCGGCGCCGGTTTGGGATGAGACCTCGGAAATGATCGCCTCCATCTCATGGTAGATCTCCTCGCCTACCTGTTCGCTTTCGGTGCGGATCTCGAATCGGAGGACCGTATTAGTGGCTATGGTATTGTAGGCCTGTCCGCCCATTATAGAACCCAGCACGATCGAGCTGCGAGGACGGCGGGGCAGGCGAATCTCCTGGATGTGATTGATAACCTCATTCATCGTCAGGATCGCTCCGGTGGCTCCGAAACGGGTCCAATCGTACTCCTCCGGTACCGAACAGATGATCTCACCGCGATACATACCGATCGAATTGTAACTGAGTCGCCCCAGAGGGAAACCCTCGATCCCGATCCCAGTGGAAATGGGTATCTCCGAGTTGGAGAGAAAAAACCGAAGACCCTCCAGGTCGCCCCTCCCGAGGCTTCGGGATGCCCCCATGAGCACGAGGTTTGACTGCAGCTCTATATTCAGCAGCTCGAGCAGCATCGGAAGGGTAACCACTAAAGCCATCCCCAGGGCGTTGTCTCCCACCCCGGGGCCGATGACCGACTGCGGCTGCAGCGTGATCGTGTGATCCACCGTGGCCGCGTGCACCGTATCCACGTGCGCCACAACCAGGATGTTCTGTCCTCCGCTCTTTCCCGGAAGGATACCCAGGGCGTTGCCCATCTCGTCGGCGGATGAGTTGTGTAGGCCGGCTTCCACGAAGCGGTTCTGGATGAATTCCACCCGACGGAACTCATCAAAAGTGGGGGAGGGGATCTCTCCGATCATCACCAGATTTGCCAGGAGGATCTCCCGGGCAGATTGGCTGGCGTCCCGGATAACGGGAAGCATGGAGAGGATATCCTCGAAGCTGTCCGCGATCGCGCTTTCCTGTTCCCTCGTCACATCGGCCATGGTTACTGATATTCTATTTCCGAATCTGCCTCAGGTTCAAGAGTGTTTCCGCGCTTCGCCTCGGTAGTCATACAGCAGCCTCAGGTTCGCCAGGTTGAGGAAGGCTTTCTGGACCTGCTCCCAGATACTGCCCGCGCCGGGCTCCAAACCCGCATCGTCCTTGACTCTGGGCGCAGCGAAACTTTCGACGATCCGCTGGAATCCGGCACTGTAAGCAGCGGCGCCGAACCGTCTGTCCAACTCGGCCAGCTTTGAAGTCCCGGCATCGTTTGCGCTTTCCGGCTGCGAGGCCAGCATCTGTTCGATCCGGGATAGGGTGATCCGATTATCTGTCCGGCAGATGCGGAGATCCGGACCGTTTCCGGCCGCGATCTCCCGCAGCAGTTTTTCCTGGGCCTCCACGGGGAGGTAGGAGAAGTCGACCCGCTCATCCCGGAAAAGTTGTTCGACCTCCCCCAGCAGTCGCTCCTGCTCTGAAGGGGGGATCAGCTGCGACAGGCCTTTGATCTTGCTTCGATAGGCTTCGGCCACAGACGGTGCATCGTGCACGGGCACGCGGATCGCATCGTAGAAGTAGGCCGGGTATTCCTCGAACAGGTCATCTTTGAATCCAGACAACGAATCCAGATCTCTGGCAGCCAGGGGCAGAGACCAAAGAAGGGAATTGATAAACAGATAGCCGAAGCCCTCCTGAACCGATGTGGAAAGGACCAGGTCACTCGCGGCTACCAGATCTTCGAAGCGTATACCATAGCTCTGCAGCTGCGAACCGATGCCCCACAACCCGGGGCAGAGCCGGTCGGCGAACATAAGTTCCACCAGATCGGAGTAGGGCCGCTCGGAGACCGAGACCCCGGGCAGAGTAATGAGGATGTTCGCTCCTCGATCCAGGAGCAGGCACAGCAGCATCGCCTCCAGCGCGTTCTTCCGGCGGATCGTACGGATCGGGTAGAGCAGAAGCGGCGCCTTGGGATCGAAGCGGGGGAACGCACCGCCGAACAGTCTCTCCAGCCTGGGCCGGATCGTTTTGCCCGGCAGGGGATCCGGCTCGGAATCGGGTTGCCGCAAAACCGGGTTTTCCAGCAGGAACACCTCCTGCGCCGGGACACCCGCCTTTATGAGTATCTCCTGGTCCCTGCGGTTGAGAACGGCGTAGCGCACCCAGGGGCTTACCGGGTAGGGATCCAGGCTCAGGGCTGCTTTGAGCATCCCGAGATTGGTGAAGCGGCCGCATTCGGGAAAGTCATGGATCTGGAGGATGATGCGCTGAGGCCGGCCGGAGTGGATGATTCCCAGCAGAGCCTGGGTGAACACGACGTTCTTGCCCAGGTGGTAGTTATGTACCCACCAAACCGAATCATCGGAGCCGAAGGAGCCGAGCAGCGCGTCGGCCAGTTTTTCCGCCCTGCGGGCTACGATTTTCTTATTATGATCCGAGGGCTCCTCGGCCGGCTGGCGATAGCCGATCTCGGTCATCACCGTGCATTTTACCCCTTTGATCCGCATCTGCGAGCCGAACTCCGCGGGGATGGCACCCGCTATCAGCTCCACTGAGCGGATTGCGGGAAGATGGATGTGGAAAGCCTCGACGGCCTGGCGGACCACCGTACTGACCCCGCCGGTGAGGAAGTGGTAGTGGAAGATTTTCAGCTGAATTTGATCGGCCACAGGCCCCTATTTTAGCGTGATTAGGGGCGCTCAGGCCAGTCCGCAGGTGCCGGTAACCCCGCAGGCGCTCAGGCCAGTCCGCGGGAGTCACTCCCTGGCGATGAGCAGTGTCTTGGGGTCCAGTTTCAGGTGCAGGCCCTCGGTAACCGCTGCACCGTGGTCCTTTACCAGCTGTAGATGTATGTGATTTTCTTCAGGTCGCAGACAGATCAGGATGCTGAATGCGTCGATCAGGTCCTCGAGCAGCGTGGGGACCCCCTGCGCATTGTAGCTGGGTTGATTGTAGCCCAGAGAGACGCTGAACCAGATTTCCAGTCCCTGCTCCGCGGCAAATCCCCTCACCTGCTCGAGCTCGGCCGGGGCCAGGGAGGAAAAATCGTAGGCGTCCAGCACGATCACGTCGGCTGCAAAATGTCCGTCCCGGATCATCGAGCGCAGGCTGTCGATGACCTGGGGCAGGCGAATGCTGGCCCGGTTGAAGTTCATGATGATCCGTCGACGGATCATCTCATCGTGCACGGCCATCACCGACTCCAGGCCGAATTTCTCCGCGATTTCCCGGAAGATATCTTCGTACCAGTCCACAATATGGCGGGGATTGGTGGCAAAGGAAACGTGGATGACCTGCTTGCCCTGCAGCAGCTGGTCGGTGGCGATGTGCACCAGGCAGGCTGTCTTGCCCACTCCCTGCCGGGCTGCGATGACACCGAGGTTGCCCTTGCCCAATCCGCCCCGGGTCGAGCGCTCGAAAATCCGCAGCGGACTGCGATCGTTCAATTCACGTTTGATCATGAGTTGTCTCCCGATCTCACTTTCTGGTATTCGGATTTGAGGGTTTCCGCGATGCTCCCCGGGACTTTGGCGTACCTGGAAAATTCCATGGTAAACTGGGCCTTCCCCTGGGTAATTGAGCGCAGCACCGTGGAGTAGCCGAACATATCGGCCAGCGGCACTTCCGCATCGATCCGGGAGAGGTTTTCGTCTTCACTGGTGCTGACGATCATTCCTCTTCTCTGATTTATGCTGGCGAATACACCGCCCTGATACTCCGTGGGTCCTTCCACGGAGACCTTCATGATCGGCTCGAGGATTTCCGGAGCCGCAGTGTTGTAGGCGCTGCGGAAGGCGCCGATCGCGGCCTGCTGGAAGGCCAGATCCGAGGAGTCGACCGAATGGGCCGATCCGTCGTTGATGCGCACGGTTACCCCCACAACGGGAAAGCCGATCAAAGAGCCCTTATCCAGGCAGCTGGTGAATCCCTTGTCGCAGGCGGGGATGTACTCCGTGGGAATCGATCCGCCCTTTACCTCATTAATGAACTCGTAGTTGCCGTTCTGATTCGGCTCGAGCTGACCCGCTATCCTGGCAAACTGGCCTGCACCGCCGGTCTGCTTCTTGTGGGTGTAGTTGAAGCTCGCAGAGCGGGATATGGTCTCCCGATAAGCAACCTGGGGCATCCCCGTGTCCACCTCCGCTCGATACTCCCGGCGAATCCGCTCGAGGTATACCTCCAGGTGCAGCTCACCCATCCCGCTGATGATCGTCTGCTTGGATTCCGGATCGATTTGGGTTTTGAAGGTTGGATCCTCCTTGGCAAAACGGTTCAGGGCCTTGGACAGCAGATCCTCGGATTGCTTTTCCCTGGCCTTGACGGCCAGGGAGATGACCGGCTCCGGGACAAACATGCTCGTCATCGAGTAGTTCAAACTCTTGTCGGTAAAGGTGTCTCCGGAGGCACAGTCGATGCCGAAAAGGGCCACGATGTCCCCACAGCAGGCCTCGGCTATCTCCTCCATCTTTTCGGCGTGCATTCGCACCAGCCGGCCGATACGAAATTTCTGGCGGCTGCGGCTGTTGTACAGCTCCTGACCTTTCTTGATCGTTCCCTGATAGATGCGTATGTAGGTGAGCTGGCCGTACTGGCCGTCCTCCAGTTTGAAAGCCAGAGCCACAACGGGCAGATCCGCCTGTGGTTCCAGTTTGACCGGCTGTTCCTCCCTGTCCAGATCCAGAGCGTTGTTCTGCACCTCTACGGGTGAGGGAAGGAAGTGGACCACCCCGTCCAGCAGGGCCTGCACACCCATGTTGCGGTAGGCCGAACCGAGAAAAACGGGGGTGAGCTCCCGATCCAGTGTACCCCGGCGAACCGCCGCGTAGATCATCTCAGGGGTGATTTCCCCTTCCAGGTAGGCTTCGGCCAGCTCATCGGAAAACATGCTCGCTCCGTCGATCAGCTGTTCCCTGAGGGCTTCGGCCTGTTCGACCAGCTGCGCCGGGATATCCTCGGATATGACGGTCTCGTTCATGGTCCCTTCATAGTAGAGGGCTTTCATCTGCACCAGGTCAACGATCCCCTTGAACTCCCCCTCCAGTCCGATCGGCATCTGCATGAGCACGGCATTATGCCCCAGACGTTCCCGCAGCTGTTCTTTTACCCTCAGCGGGTTGGCCCCGACCCGGTCGCATTTGTTGATAAAGGCCAGTCGGGGTACCGCGTAGCGCTTCAGCTGGCGATCCACGGTGAGCGTCTGGGACTGCACCCCGCCGACGGCACAGAGCACCAGGACCGCCCCATCCAGTACCCGCAGGGCCCGCTCGACTTCGATCGTGAAATCCACGTGTCCGGGGGTGTCGATGATATTGATCTTGTGATCTTTCCAGTCCACCTGCGTCGCCGCTGAGGCAATGGTGATTCCCCGTTCCCGCTCCAGCTCCATCGAATCCATCGTGGCTCCGCCGCCATCCTTCCCATGCACTTCCTGTACACGGTGGATTTTGCGGCTGTAGTATAGGATCCGCTCGGTCAGGGTCGTTTTTCCCGCATCGATGTGGGCGCTGATGCCCAGATTCCGCATTTTTTTGTTACCGTCAGCCATCATATTGGAGTTTCTATTTCTCTTGTTGTTTTTGCAATTTTCACAGCTCGAAGGAGATTCGAGCAGAAGCCCGAAAAAGTTACTAAGGACGGCAGAAAAAGTCAAGGTGCGCTTTGTGGGTAGCTCTATAATCGAAATATCCGTCGGTAAACCAGCGCCTTCGTCCCTCTCCGGGAACCTGGCGGGGGTTGGTGATTTCATAAAGCATAGAGGTTATCCCAACCCAAAATATATCTCAAAATCCCGAAAACGACATATCCAGATTTGCTGAAACAACCCTGTGCCGGAACACCCTGTGCCGGGACCCCTTGACCGAGCGGGTGTAATTGTGTAATTTTCATGCCGAATACAGTAGTAGCAGTGAGGTCAACGGCATGTACGCCCTGGTAGAGATAAAAGGAAAGCAGTACAAGGCTGCGGAAGGATCGATTCTCAAGGTCGATCGGTTCGAAATAGAGCCCGGTAATCAGGTGGAGTTCGACTCGGTGCTTCTCGTCTCGGATGACAAGAAGGTTCAGGTCGGCCAGCCTTACGTCAAAGGCGTAAAGGTCAAGGCCGTGGTGGAGGAGCACGGGAAGGACAAGAAGATCATCGTGTTCAAATACAAGAAGAGGAAGGACTACCGGCGCACGCGGGGGCACCGGAAGCAGTTTTCCCTGCTCCGTGTCCAGGAAATCGCTGGTGTTTGATACTTAAGCTGCGGTGATCCGGGCAGAGATACGGTTGGATCACGGGGGAGCTCTTCGAGGATTTTCCGTATCCGGACATGCCGGAAGCGAAGTGAGAGGGGAAGACCTGGTGTGCGCCGCGGTGAGCATACTGTTCAGGACGGCGGCGCGGGTCCTGCAGCTGCAGCCCGATGTTCGGGTCCGGGGAAGCGCCTCGGAGAACGGCACGATGGAGGTAGAGATCGTAGAACTGCCCGCCGGGAGGCGGCAGTGGTTGATCGGTCTGACCGACTTCCTCCTTCGGGGTGCCCGGGATCTGCAGGAAGAAAACCCGAAGGCGATCGCAGTGCGGGTGATTGAAGGAAGGATTAACGATGGCACATAAAAAAGGGCAGGGCAGTTCGAGGAACGGCAGGGATTCGGCTGCTCAACGACTCGGCGTAAAACGGTTCGGCGGTCAGCAGGTAAAGGCAGGGGAAATCCTGGTTCGTCAGAGGGGCACCAAGTTCCACCCCGGCAACAACGTGGGCCGGGGAAGGGATGACACCCTCTTCGCCCTGTCAGAAGGCAAAGTGTTGTTCCACAAAAAACAGGGGAGAAAGCTCGTCAGCATCGAAGCCTAAGCTGCCGTGGAGAGCAGATTCGTCGACGAGACGGTCATAGAGGTTTGCTCCGGAGACGGAGGCAACGGAGCTGTGCATTTCCGAAGAGAGAGGTACATCCCCCGGGGCGGGCCGGATGGCGGTGACGGCGGCGACGGCGGCGACGCTCTGTTTATAGTGCGCAATAATCTGAAAACTCTTTCCCATCTCAAAATGAGGCGCATATTTCGGGCTCAGAATGGGCATCCCGGTGCAGGACAGCGCAAGAGCGGACGCCGCGGGGCCGACGAGGAGGTGCCGGTTCCTCCCGGCACATTGATCAAGGACGCAGACACCGGGGCGCTCCTGCAGGACATGGGGCCCCAGGCTGAACCCTGGCTGTTTGCCCGGGGCGGCCGCGGAGGACGGGGAAACTGGCATTTCAGATCCTCTACCCGCCAGGCACCGCGATTTGCCGAATCCGGCGGCAAGGGGATCTGCCGCCGACTCCTGGTGGAATTGGCGCTGATCGCCGATGTCGGACTGGTGGGTAAGCCGAATGCCGGAAAATCCACCCTGCTGTCCGTCCTGACGAACTCCCGCCCCAGGATCGGCGCCTATCCCTTCACGACCAAGATTCCCAACATCGGTGTATGCAGTGGATACGAGAAGGAGTTCGTGGTCGCCGATATTCCGGGTATCATAGAGGGAGCATCCCACGGCGCCGGGCTGGGCCTGCAGTTTCTTAAACATATCAGCAGAACGAGCACCATGTTGTTCCTCATTGATCTTCATGACGAAGATCCTCTGAATACCTATCAGATGCTCAAGGAGGAGCTACGCGCCTACAGCCCGGATCTGACGACCAAACAGAGATTGGTTGTGGGGACGAAGATGGATCTCGCGGACAGCGGGAACAGGCTGATCGAGCTGAAAAACGTCGTGGATGATCAAACATGCCTCGGGATCTCTGCGGTCACCGGCTACGGAATACCAGAGCTGAAGGCGACCCTGGAAAAAATGCTCGGGACAACGGAAATAGTGCCGTGAGGATCGCTATCCTGGGGGGTACTTTCAATCCCGTGCACCTTGGACATATGAATATCGCCGGACAGGTGAAATCCCGGTTCGGCTACCGGCGGGTCGTTTTTGTCCCTGCCAATATTCCCGCACACAAAAGGATCGAGGCGGATGCCGGAGCCGGCCACCGGCTGAAGATGCTGGAGCTGGCGCTCGCCCAGTACCCCGATTTTGTCGTTGACGACTGTGAGCTGCGTCGGGGCGGTACCTCTTACACCATCGATACTGTACGGGAGTTGACTCAGAGCTATCCGATCGAGGGAAAACCCGGGTTGATCATCGGTGACGATCTGGTGGAGGATTTTGACTCCTGGAGAAACGTCGAGCAGCTGGTGGGGCTGGTAGAGCTGATCATCGCCCAGAGGCGGTCAGAAAAGAATGTGGAGATCGACTATCCCTGCCGCTACGTCGATAATTCGCTGTATCCGATCTCCTCGTCCCGGATCCGCGAAGCCCTGAAAGCCGACGGTACCTGCAGGGATTTGGAAGCGGCGCGGACGTGGCTGCCGCCGGAGGTGTTCGATTATATCCAACGCCATGATCTGTACCGTTAAGAACCTGGAGCAGCTGCTGGGCAATTCCCTGGGACAGGACCGGCTGGCGCACAGCCGCCGAGTTGCCGATCTGGCCGCTGAGCTGTGTGTTGCCCGGGGTTTGGAAGGTCGGAAGGGGGAATTGGCGGGGCTGGCTCACGACTGGGCCAGGGAGTGGCCCCCGGCTCGGGTGCGCGAGCTTGCCCTGCGCGACGGTCGAGGTGAATCGGCTCTGGAAGCGCGATACCCCGTGCTTCTGCACGGTCGGGCCGCCGCCGTAGCTTTGCGGGAGGATCTCGGGATTGGGGATGCGCAGATCCTGGAAGCGGTGGCCTGTCATGTCACCGGATGTCCCGGCATGGGGCTGCTTGCCAAGATCGTGTTTGCAGCGGATTTCCTCGAGCCGGGACGGGGTTTTTTGGATGAGAGGATTCGGAAGGGAATATTGACGATGGATATAGACGGGATGACGATTCGTGTGTTGGAGGAAATCTTCAAGCATCTTCGCAGGAAACATCGGCCGATCGCCCAGCCGGCGGTGGAGCTGGCCAAGGAGTTGCGAAGCTCATGACAAGAAGAAAACATAAATGGGACAAGAGCATCCTGCTGCTCATTCTCATCGTATTGATCGTCGTGGCTGCCGGGATATTCGGGTACTTCCAGCTGCGGACGGATCTGTTCACCGAAAAACTGAAAAGCGCAAGTCCTGTGGCCGTGCTGTTCTGCCTGAGCGGGGATCAGGATTACAGATTTTTCGAACTTCTGTTGTACCATCCGGATACCAGTAGGGGGGCGATTATCTATATTCCCGGCAACGTGGGTTTGATCATTGAATCGTTGAAGAAGGTCGACAGGATCGATGCGCTCTACGAGCGGGGGAATCTTGACCTGCTGATCGACAAGGTCGAGGAGCTGGTCGCTGTCGATATCCCCTTCTTCATCGATCTGCAGGATTCGGAGCTGAGAAATCAGGTGGACCTGCTCGGCGGCCTGGAGCTGTTCATCCCCAACCCGGTGGATGTCATCTCCGATGGAAGGCGGGTATTGCTGCCCTCGGGAAGCGTGGTCCTGGACGGAGATAAGATCCGTGAGTTCATTTCCTATCAGGATGAAATGGAAAACGAGGTCGACTCGGTGGCCAGAAAGCAGAGGTTCCTTCAATCCTTGCTGAAACGCATCGCCGACAGTGAACTCCTGGAGGACAACAGCGCTTTTTCAGTGTTTCTCAAGCATATGGATACCAACCTGAGTGCCCGTGCCCTGAGCTCATTCGTACTCGAGATGAAGAAGCTCAATGATGACAAAATCGTTTTTCAGCGGGTACTGGGCAGTTCCCGAATTGTGGACGGCAAGGAACTGCTGTTTCCCCATTTTGACGGGCAGCTGCTCAAGGAAATTGTAAAACAGACGGTCGAGACGATCTCCAGCCAGGAGCCGTTTTCAGAGGACGAGTTGACGGTATCCATCGAGGTGCTGAACGGAACCAGTGTAGGGGGTCTGGCGCGCAGGGCGGCGAACGTCTTTCGGAGTTTCGGCTACGACGTGGTATCGGTGGCCAATGCCGACAACTCGGACTATCAAAAAACGGTTGTTCTGGACCGAAAGGGGAGGTTAGAGGTAGGCCAACGCGTTGCCGATTTGATACGCTGTCAGCGGGTCTACTCCCGCCTGGAGGAAACAGGCGATATGTCTATAGACGTGACGATCATACTGGGAACGGATTTTGATGGAAGATACTGTAAAGAATGATGTATTAGACGTCGCAAAACTCCTGGATGAGCATCGGGGCGAACAGGTCACCGCCCTGTATATAGGGCAGATGAGCGACTGGACTGATTATTTCATTATCACCACAGTGCGCAGCAGCGCTCACCTGAAAGGACTGCTGCGTCTGTTGAATGAATTCTTCCTGGAAAAATCCATCACCCCCCTCCAATCGGCAAAAACCCGCAGTCGCGAAACCGGTTGGGTTCTCATCGATTGCGGGCGTTTCGTCATCCATCTCATGGACCAGGAGCACAGGGAGTTTTACGAACTGGAAAAGTTATGGTTTAATAATGAGTTGATTTACTCGTCGAAATTGTCGTAGTCCAGATCGTCCTCTTCGAAATCGTCGTCTTCGTCTTCTATCAGTTCGTCCTCTATCAGTTCGTCCTCTTCCTCCTCCTGGAACTCATCCTCATCCTCATCCTCATCGTCCTCTTCGAACTCTTCTTCCTCGTAATCTTCCTCTATTTCCTCTTCGAACTCGTCTTCTTCCTCATCCTCGAACTCGTCCTCTTCCTCATCCTCGAACTCTTCTTCGTAATCGTCCACCTCCTCTTCGTCCTCGTAGAAGTCCTCATCACCGTAGTCGTCGAAGTCTTCGTCACTTGCCTCAATATAGGAAATTGGAAAAGACACGGGCAGCAGCCGGGATTCTTCAAAAATGTAAAAACTCATATCCACCTCCCACGTCGGGAATGCCTTCACCCCAATCTATGATCAAGAATTAAAATATGTCAACTCTTTTTTGAGCAACTTAACGGATTTTTTGCCTGTCCTGAGCCTGTGCCTCCGTTCGTTGACAGCGACGCCGCTTTCTGTGTATATTCCCCGGACGGAAGGAGAGGACTCAGGTGATCCTGAACGCTCCCGCCAAGGTGAACCTTCATCTGGAGATCAGGGGTTTGCGGCCTGACGGGTATCATGAAATCCTCTCCGTAGTGCATGCTGTCCCGCTGTTCGACAGAGTTCAAATTCGGTCTTTGAAAGAGAAGAACGACCTGCGTGTGTTTTGCGATCCCCCGGTTTCCGGCGGACAGAACATCGCAGCTTCGGCGGTAAGGATGTTCAGGGTCCGCAGCGCAGTAGATGCCGGCGTGGAAGTGCGGATCAAAAAGAGGATTCCCGTGGGTGCGGGTTTGGGCGGTGGGTCCAGCGACGCCGCGGCGGTGCTGACGGGACTCAATGAGAGCTTCGCACTCCCCCTGAACCCGGGACAGCTGAACGAGTTGGCCTCCGCGCTGGGAAGCGACGTTTCGTTTTTCCTGAACGGCCCTGCCGCTCTGATGTCCGGTCGGGGTGAAACGATTCAGAGGCTTGCGCCCAGGGGGGATCTGGTCCTGGTCCTCGTATACCCGGGTTTCCCGATTTCTACCGCTGAGGCCTACCGGTGGTTCGATGAGGACAAACAGTCTGATCGGCGAATCTCGAGCTGCGAAGATCTGAAGTTTCAATTCGAAGAGAAAGCCCCGGATTCCTGGACTTTTTTCAACTCCTTTCAATCGACGATCGCGAGCCGCTATCCCCTCATCGGAGATATCAAAAAGGAACTGGCAGAATCTGGAGCGGAACTGGCCACCTTGTCCGGCAGCGGTTCCTCCGTGATCGGTGTATACACGGATCACCGAGCGGCAAGAAACGGGTACCGGCGCATGTGGGGACGCTATCCCGGTGTGTGGCTGCTCGTACCCTTGCAAAGTGGGGGTTCGGCGGATTAAAATGAAGGTGCCCGCGGGGTAAAGGAGGTCGGGAGGTGCACCATGGATATTACGGACATTCGGATCAAGAAAGTTAGCACCGGGGGTAAGCTCAAGGCGTACGTTACAGTCACCTTTGACGACTGCTTTGTGGTACATAACCTGAAGATAATATCTGGTAAAGCGGGAACCTTCATCGCGATGCCAAGTCGCAAAACCAAAACGGGAGAGTACAAGGACATCGCTCATCCCATCAATTCGGAGTTTCGCCACCGGATTCAGAGTGAAATCATCGACGAGTACGAAAAAGTCCGGGACGAGTTCGAGGATGCGGAGCGGACGGAGCATTCGGAACCTGATGAGTTAGAAGCCGAACAAGAGCAGGGTTGAGGCAATCCGGTTCGCTGTCAATAGACGGCAGGTGGACTCCAAGTTACTTAAATACTCAGCAACCAGTGGGACGTAGGCAAGCGGTAAGCCACCGGTTTTTGGTACCGGCATACGCAGGTTCGAATCCTGCCGTCCCAGAAAAGAAGAATGTCGGAAGGAGAGAGATATATATGGAACAGAAAACACTGACAGCCGATTCGCGCAAAGTTTTCGGAAGCGCCGATTCCCGCCGCCACAGGCGAAACGGAAAGATCCCGGCCGTGGTCTACGGGCATGGGGAGCCCAAAGGATTACTCATAGATGCCCACGAATTCAACACGAAGTTTATTACTGTCTCCGAGAGTACGATTATTAATCTCCAGATAGACGGAGACAGCCACGATGTGTTGATCAGAGACTACCAGGAGGACACGATTTCCGGGGCCATAACCCACGTGGATTTCTATGAGATCGAGCGCGGGAAAGTCCTGCGGACGAACGTCGGCCTTCACCTCAACGGTGCGGCCGTCGGGATCCGCGAGGGGGGCATCCTGGAGAGTTTTGTGCACGAACTGGAGGTCGAATGCCTTCCCAAGGATCTGCCTGAGTCGATCGAGGTCGACATTACCAATCTGGAGATCGGGCACTCGATCCACATCCGTGACATCAAGGCTCCTTCGGGAGTGGAGATCCTGAACTCCCAGGAACAGGTCGTCTGCACGGTCGCCCACAAACGCGCCGAGGTCGAAGAGGTTGCCGAAGAACTTGCGGAGGAGGAAGCTGCTCGAGAGGCTGAAGAAGCCGAAGAAGAAGCTGCAGAGGAGCAGGACGAGGAGTAAGGCTGAATCTCACCGTTATCGGATTGGGGAATCCCGGAGAAAGGTACAGCGCCACCCGCCACAACGTGGGCTTCAGGGCCGTGGATCTTCTGGCCGCACGATACCGGCGGGCTTTCAAGAAACCTTTTCTTAAAAGTTACAGCATCGCCCGGGTGGATCTGGAAGCCGGCCGCTTGTTTCTGGTAAAACCCCTTACCTACATGAACAACTCGGGATCCATTTTCCCGGATGTGCTCATCCGTACCGGAGCCGACCTCCAGTCGCTCCTGGTGGTATGCGACACAATGGATCTTCCGGTCGGACAGTGCCGCTTCAAGCGCAAGGGCTCAGGCGCCGGGCAGAAGGGCCTGGCCTCGATCATCCGCCGGCTGGGCCGCGAGGATTTTCCCAGACTCTACATTGGGATCGGGCGCCCGAATCGCCGCAGCCACGTCGTTGAGTACGTACTGTCCGAACCCAAGGGCAAAGAAGCCGATGCCTTGGAGGAGGCGATTCACTATGCTGCGGACGGGGTGAGCCGGTTCCTGGAGGAGGGGCTGGAGAAGGTGATGAATGTCTTCAACAGAAGATCAGCGGACGGTTGAGGAGAAGGTCTTACGATATCTGCGGCGATACGGGATTGCCCCCGGTTCGGCGGTCCTGGTTGCCCTCTCCGGAGGTCCGGACTCCCTCTGCCTGCTAAGCGTACTTCGCCGTCTGCGGAATGACTATCCGCTGCCCTTGAGCGCCGCCTATCTGGATCACGGCATTCGCACCGAAGCGCAGAGGGAGGGGGAGTTGGCGTTCGTGCGTAAAAGCTGCCTCGACATGGGTATCGACCTCAGCTGGGAGAGGCTCAGCCCGGGGGTTCTGGTAGAGCAGGCTTCAGCCACGGGCGGCAGCCTGGAGGAGGTGGCCCGTCGGAGCCGATACGGGTTCTTGCGGAAAGCAGCGGCGCGCACAGGCTGCGATTATATCGCCGTTGGCCACACAGCGGACGATCAGGTCGAGACCGTGGTGATGCGTTTCTTCCAGGGCGCCGGCTTGGGCGGACTGCCGGGTATTCCGCCCATCCGCAAGGATCTGATCCGCCCCCTGATCGACTGCACCCGCGCCCAGATCCTGGACTACCTGTCCAGCCGCGCCCTGGCCTTCCTGACGGACTCTTCCAATCTGGACAGACAATATTTGCGCAACGCGGTTCGCTGGGAGCTGCTGCCGGCCGCCGAGCGGATCTTTCCGGGATTCCGGGGCAGTGTGCTTTCACTGTCCGGAAAGCTCGCAGAATTGAGGGAGTACGTCTGCTCCGAGAGTCGACGGCGTCTTGACTGGAAAAAGGTGAAGGCGGGCTACGGCATCTCCGGCGCGGAGTTCCTGGCGGCCCCTGGTCTGCTGCGGCTGGCCTCCGTCACCGGGCTGCTCAACACCCTGGCCGGGGACAGCAAACGGGTTCCTTACAGGTTCCTCTCTCAGGTCGAAGATGACAGGATGCTTCGTTCGCGGCGGACCGTGCTCCGCGGATACGGAGTCCGCCTTTTCTGGCGCTCGGATCAGCTGATCTTAGCTGCGGATGTTGTCGGACATACCGAAAAAGGTTATTTTATAGAAGAAAGTGAGACCGGCAGGGTTTTTGTTCCCGAAGCCGGTTTGTTTTTTGAGTTTGGTTCCCTGGTCCGGGGCACCGACCGTTTCCTGTTTCGTTCCGCCAGGACCGGGGATAGAATCAATCTCCAGGGTGCGAGCAAAACGGTCAAACAGTTATTCGCCCAGTGGCAGGTAGCGAGATCGGAGAGCTGGAAAATTCCGATCGCGGAAACGACGGCCGGAGTCATCGCGGTTCTCGGCGGTCTTTTCGGGTACAAGGACCTTTTTCGCTCCGGCTTGCCTGACAAGCAGGGAAAAGAGCTAAAGAGTATGGTTCACAGATACGATGTGGAGGTAGAGTGAACGGCGACAAGAAGGACAAAAAGGGAGGGCCCGAGGGAGGTCCGCCCCAATTTCAATTCAACAACCGAATTGCCCTGATATCCCTGCTGGTTCTCGTTGTGATACTAATCCTGTTCTTCGTTTACAATGACCGGGGGGCCAGCCAGGAGATCCCCTACTCGGTATTTATGAGTTATGTAGAGCAGGGAGAGGTCCAATCCGTCAACATCGTCGGAGAAAGTGAAGTTCAATTCACCCTGCGGAATCAATCCGGGCCGATGAACAGCTTCCGGACCACGATTCCCTATACCGACGCCACCCTGATGGACGATCTGCTGGAGAAGAACATCCGGGTAACGGGGGGACCGAAGACCGTATCGCCTTTCAGGATGTTGATCGAGTTCCTGCCCTGGATTCTCATGATCGTGTTCATCTGGTTCATATTCCGGCAGGTTCAGGGCAGCGGCAACCGGGCCTTCAACTTCGGCAAGAGCCGGGCCAAACAGTACCTCGATACCGGGAAAAAGACCACCTTCAACGACGTGGCCGGACAGGAGGAGGCCAAGTACGAGCTGCAGGAAGTCGTGGAGTTTTTGAAGAGCCCGCAGAAATTCGCCAAGCTCGGCGCCAAGATCCCCAAAGGGGTGCTCCTGATCGGACTGCCCGGAACCGGCAAGACCCTGATGGCCAAGGCCATCGCCGGAGAGGCGGATGTATCCTTCTTCCACATGTCAGGTTCCGATTTCGTGGAAATGTTCGTCGGCGTGGGGGCCAGCCGTGTTCGGGATCTGTTCGAGCAGGGCAGAAAGAATGCTCCGTGCATCCTGTTCATCGACGAGCTGGACGCCGTGGGCCGGGTCCGCGGCGCGGGCTACGGTGGCGGACATGACGAGCGCGAGCAGACTCTGAACCAGATGCTGGTGGAGATGGACGGTTTCGACACCAAGGACGGCGTGATCATAGTGGCGGCGACCAACCGCCCGGATGTTCTGGATCCGGCGCTGCTCAGACCCGGCCGCTTCGACAGGCAGGTGGTGATCGACATGCCCGATACGAGGGAGCGGGAAAAGATCCTGAAGATCCACTGCCGCAACATTCCCCTGGACAAGGACGTGGATCTGAACCGGGTCGCCCGGGCCACCCCGGGATCCTCGGGGGCGGATCTGGCCAATCTGGTCAATGAGGCGGCCCTGTACGGAGCTCGGCGCAACAAGCTGAAGGTCAACATGGAGGATTTCGAGGACGCCCGGGACAAGACCATGATGGGAGTGGCCCGAAAATCCAAGGTTGTCCCTCCCAAAGAGAGACGAATGACCGCCTATCACGAGACCGGCCATGCCCTGCTGCACTATTATCTGAAGAACGCCGACCCTCTGCACAAGGTTACCATCGTACCCCACGGGCAAGCCCTGGGTGTGGCCTTCTCCCTGCCGGAGACCGACTCATACTCCCACAGCGAGGGCTGGCTTCACGATCGGATCACCATTACTATGGGCGGCTACGCCGCCGAGGAGATCATCTTCCAGGAAAACACCACGGGAGCGCAGGGTGACATCGAATACGCCACCGAGACCGCCCGCCGCATGGTATGCGAGTGGGGCATGTCGAAGTCCCTCGGCCCGATCGCCTTCGGGCAGAAAGAGGAGCCGATTTTCCTGGGCAAGGAAATAGCCCGTCACAGAGACTACTCGGATGAGACCGCGCAAAAGATCGACAAAGAGGTACGATATATCGTGGAATCCGCGCTGAAGAAGGCCAAGGATCTGCTGACCGAGCACAAGGACCATCTGGAGCTCCTGGCTGCCACGCTGATGGAGAAAGAGACTCTGGACGACGCCCAAGTCCGGGAACTTCTGGGACTGCCGGCCAGAGAGAAGATGCAAGAGTAGAAACCGCCGCTTTGGCGGGGTTATCGGGATACAACAAGGGGAATTATGGAACGTAGCCGGAGGACACCGTGGGTCGGAAGTGTGTCCTCGATCTTTTTCTCTATCTTACCTCTCTTGGAATCGGGCAGCGCCGCCCAGAAATCACTTGCCGAGTTGCCCGAACTCAGGGGGGAGTCCGGATGAACCGCGCCCTGCTCCTTGCGGCTTGCCTGGCCGTAACGGCCTGCTCGAGTACGCCGAGCAATTTACCCCCGGAACCGGTGAAAGAGCTTGACAGCGTGCGGCTCGATTCGATCCAGACGAAGATCGACGACAATCGGCTGGCCGAAGCGTATCAGGATCTCTCGTTTCTGATGCGGGATCGGGAGGACAGCATCCCGAACTCGGAGCTGGAGGAGCTGTCCGAACAGGTCAGTGGGCGGATCCTGGCCGAATTCGGGCAGCGGATCGAACAGAAAGACTACACCGAAGCTTTCAGGCATTACCTGTCGCTGATGGGGATAGGCAAAGCCGAGCTGGTTTCTGATTGGTCCTTCCCGGAGCTTCTGCAGGCGATGGCACTGTCCAAATACGAGGCCGGAGACAAGCCCCTGGCCTTCTACTACGCTCAAAGGGCTCTGGCCGCGGGGGCTGAGGGCGAACAGCTGCTCTCACTGCTGCTCGAGCTTTCCCGGGAGCTGGAAAACGCGACTGTGTATGAAACGGCTCTTCGGGGGTTTGAACAGCAGGAAATCGAATTGCCCGAGACGGGTGCGGATCCCAAGGTGATTGCGCCATCGGTGGAGCGGATGGTGAGCGGGACCGTCACAATCTGGGTGAATCGGGGGATCAAGATAGAGGGGGGGATGGGATTCCCCGATCGGGTCATCGGCAGCGGTTTTTTTATAGATGAGCGGGGCTACCTGCTCACCAACTATCACGTCGTGGCCAGCGAGGTGGATCCCGATTATGAGGGATACTCCCGCCTCTTCATCCGCCTCTCCGAACGGGTGGAGGACAGGATCCCCGCTCAGGTCGTCGGCTACGACCGGATTTTCGATCTCGCCCTGGTCAAGGCCGAGGTCGATCCCCGGTTCATCTTTTCATATGGCGGAAGTGCGGATCTGAAAGTCGGCGGCCGGATTATCGCCATCGGGTCGCCGGCGGGATTGGAGAACACGGTCACCTCGGGGATCGTATCCGCAACCGGACGAAGATTCCTGCAGATGGGGGACGCCATCCAAGTGGATGTGCCCATCAACTACGGAAACAGCGGCGGACCTCTTCTAGATGAAAGCGGAAAACTCGTCGGGATCGTCTTCGCCGGAATCGAGCAGTTCGAGGGAGTGAACTTCGCCATTCCTTTCGACTGGGTGGAGAAGATGCTTCCCCGGCTGTACGCGGGTGAGGAGGCGGGACATCCCTGGTTGGGGGCGGCCGTCCATGAGGTGGGAAAGGGGTTGGAGGTCATCTACACGGTTCCCGATTCCCCGGCGCACAGAGCGGGAATCCGGGAGGGAGATATCATCGAATCCCTGAATGGAAACAGCTACACGGAAATCGGGGACATCCAATCCGCGCTCCTGGACCTGGACTATCCGGTACTGGTCTCGCTGCGCTGGGAGCGGGATGGTGTATCCATGGAGGGAGCCGTCAGTCTGGCCGAACGGCCCTTCAGCCCTATCGAAGAGAGCCTGCAGAAGGATCTGCGGGAAAATGTGCTCCTGCCCCTGTTCGGGATGAAGATAGAACGCACCGGCCGTTTCCTCTGGAGAAACAACTACGCGGTGCGCCGGGTCCTGCCGGGTTCCATCGCGGACGAAACGGGTCTGTCCAAGGATGATCCTCTGAGCATCCAGGGGTGGGAGCTGGATACGGAGAACCGCTACGCTATCCTGCGGATCCTGGTGCAGAAGAGGAAATCCGGCTTCCTGGAGAGCGTCGTCCAGCTGGCGGCCTATTTGGAAACCGACATATTTATCTAAAAACCGAGAGCCTCCCGGGTCCGTTGGAGGCACCGGGAGAGCACTCTGGCCTGTGCTGCGATTCGGGACAGGTTCGAAGGATTCAGGGCCCCTTCCGGGTGCGCCCCGGGGAGGGAAAGCCTCAGGTACTCCACCGGAGTCAGATCCTTGGGAAGTACCCGGCCAGTTTCTGCGATCGACCGCACGACCTCGGATAGAAGCCCCTCCTCCTGTTCGCAGAAGCGACGCAACGAATCCGTTACGGGTCCCGGGCGGGCCCCTGACCCGGATCTCGAAGCCGGATCGGCTTTGCCCGCTGGAGCCGCGGGGAGCTGAGTGCACAGGTCAATCAACTGCGAAAACTTGTCGATCCGCTCAGCCCCCACGGGCAGTCCTTCCGCCGACAGGTCGAAGCTCCGCGCACTACCCGAATTGACCGTGCGGAGCTGGCGGGCGTAGGACTGCAGAACCAGATCTGTGAGCACCCTGCCACCCCCCTTGCCCTGCAGCCACAATCGCGGGCGGGCCAGGAGCGTTTTGAAAATGTTCATACCGCACGGCTGGAGACGATTGCATCTGCGGAGTGCGGACAACTGAGAAGGCGCGCTGCGGGCGTGGGTCTGATTCCTCGGGTAGCTGAAATCCAGACCCGTGAACAGAACCGCAGCAGTGGTGAGGGACAGAGCCGCTTCCACGGCGGACACGCCCACGGAGCCGCGGGGTGGCAGGGCTGAGGGAAGCAGAGAGTAGGATTCCAGCCTGTCGAAGAGGGACAGGGGATGAAAGCGGGTAGAGAAGAAGAACAGTTCGGGAAACAGGCGCAGGACCAGCGGGTTCGAGGTCAGATCGCAGAGCAGGATGATTCGGGAATCTCTGACGGGGATAAAATCCTGCAGGGTATACAACTGGGCGTCCAGTGTTAATACCCAATCGGGGACCAGGGCGGCTTCGCCCAATACCGGCAGGGCCGTATCAACGGCCAGGAGAATAACCTCTTCCCTTATCCTGCGGATCCACTCCAGGCTGCCCTCAAGAGAGGGGCCTGCACCGCAGACGAGAATCGGTCTGTTGATGGCCAGATCCGCGATGTCTCCGGCCGCCGGAAGGCGGCGGAGATTGGTGAACAGGTTTTTGAGCCAGAGCTCGGTCATGGCTGCCAGGGTCAGCTTGTTCTGCCAGAAGAGGCGGATTTCCTCCTCCACGGCCTCGAGAAGCACCCGGTAGGTCCGACGGTGGAGCTGATACCCTCCGCAGAGGTGAAGGGCCGTAACCCGGCGAAACCTCCAGGGACCCAGCTGCTGCACGATAGCGGCGGCCTGCTCCGGACGAACCGTGCGAACGATCGTGAGGCGGGAGCTTTTGGGCAGCGGCTGTTCCCGGGTTATCCCCAGCCTAAACAGGAGCTCATCCGCCTCTATGCAGAGAATGTGGCAGGAAGCGGGAAGCCTTTCCAGCAGTTCGGCCAATCCATAGCCCAACCCCAGAGAGGGGATAAATATCAGAGTACCCGGTTGAAGTTCTATCTTCTCCACCCTGCGGACCGCCGCCCCAATGGGATCCCTGGGGGAATAGAGGGTTTTGCCCTTGCAGAAAATTGTATAGCCCCGTCCGGTGTCGACCAGACGAGGCTCGGCTTCGGTCATTGCCTGGGAAACACGTACTCGTTGAAGGTCTCGTCGAACCTGTCCTCGATGAAATCCGGATCCAGGAGCACGCTCTGCAGATCCTGCTCCATGGACTGCTGTGCGTAGTAGGTGTAGTAATCACCCATTAGATCCTGCTCCCGCTGGGGAGCTTCCCGTATATCGTCCAGTCGCAGCACGACCACCTGATCGTCAAGGAGCACAGGAGCTGATACCTCCCCAAGGGTCAGAGAGAAGGCCTGGAGAAAGAACTCCTCACTGTAAGCTGCGGAGGCGAGATTGATCTGTTCCATAGGTGAGCGGACCGGAGACAGGAAGTAGTAGGACTGATAGTTGATGGGGAAGTAGTCGGTCAATCCGACCGTGTAGTTCTCCTCCAAGGTGGCGCCGAGAAATCCCACATCCTCGATCCGTTCGCGGAAGCTCTCCGCCAGGCTCAGCGTGTAGTCCTCTACGAGTCCTTTCTCGTATCTCATCACATAATCCCGGACGACCTGGAGGGTTTCCTCCACATCGAAATCGGGTTCCAGTGCGGGGGCATCGCAGCGAAAAATCACCCAACCGAAACGGCTCTCCAGCACCGGGGAGATTTCAGTCTCCTCCAGCTGGAATATCGTCTCCACCGGTTCGCTGTCCTCAAAATCCGCTTCCAGGTCGTAGTAGTAGCGCCAACCCATGTCGCCCCCCTTCTCGGCATACACATCCGCGGAGTGGGCACGAGCCAATTCCTCGAAGCTTCCTGTCCGATCGACCAGCTTGCTGCGGATCTCCCTTGCTTCACGTTCACCGGTTTTGATCAGGATGCGGCTCAGCTTGATCCGGCGAAAGCGTTCCCGGTTTTCCCGCGCATAGCTGTCGATCTGCTCCTCCGGATAGTTGACGAAGGGAAAGCTGACCAGAGAGAAGCGTCGCTGTTCATCGACCATATGGGCCAGGAACTGCCTCTCCTGCGGGCTTTCCCGCAGACCCTGAAAGGTGTCCTTGATGTACTGCTCATGGATCAGCTGCTCCCGGTACAGCTTTTTGTAGCTCAGCCTCTGGACGGCGGAGGTGGCATTGTAGCGCTCTACGCTGAACTGCCCGCCTATCGTGTAGGGCCCCTGCTGGATCAACGCTTCGTTCACCCTGTCCTCGGAGATCCACAGATCGCTCGCTTCGGCTTCGGTGAGGATGGCGGTATGCAGCACCGTCTGGTCGAAGGCGGTGCGCCAGACTTGATAGGCCTGGACGGCCAGGTCTGCCTGATCGTCGTTCTGACGCAGCTGGTCGGCGATGACGTCTTTACGTTGGGAGAAATAGTTGTCGGGGAAATACTCGATGGGAGTGTGCTTATAGTAACCGAAAATGATTCGTCCGCCTCCGCCGGCTCGTGATATCGCCGGACCCCCGATAAAGGTTACCACGATCACGACCAGCAGCACGACGCTGAAGGCGTACAGAAACGGATGGGCCTGCCGCTTTTTTTCCGTGATGTTCCCGTCCTTCTGCTGGTGTCTGCGGGTCGCTCTTCGCATCTCTCTTGACGGCATGGTGTTTCCTTACTGTATGAGGTTGTTGCGCAGGCTAGAAAATATCACCGAACTCCGGCGAATGTCAACGCGGATCGGCGCGCACTCGGAGTGCAGGCCGGCGTTGGTTCATACCGGGCTGCAGGGACTACGAGCGGCGGGGTATTTTTTAGCTCCGGGTATTGACACAGAGGCATCGGATAGTAGTATATTAGCTTTGCTAAATGGGGGCGTAGCGAAGCTTGGTTATCGCGCCGGCCTGTCAAGCCGGAGATCGCGGGTTCAAACCCCGTCGCTCCCGTAAAAACCCCGACGGGGTTTTTTTTTCGGGCTGTGGCGCAGTGGCTAGCGCGCTCGGTTCGGGTCCGAGAGGCCGGCGGTTCGAATCCGCCCAGCCCGAGTTTCCTCTATTCAGTTTTTCCCCTGTGGAGCCGAAGATTTCTTTGGGTCCCTCTATTACTATGGCAGCGGCACAACCATCTGTACCCAGAGCTTCACGAGGTCTGTCAGCGCATCCGGCGCTGCTCGTGCTCCTGTTCCTGCTGCTTCCCTGCCTAATTTCCGCCGCGAATGAGAGCTATATCCTCAAAAAAGGAGAGACCCTGTATCGAATTTCCCGGAAATTCGATGTTCCGGTCGGCATACTCCAGAGTTACAACCGGATCGCCGATCCCAGCTCTCTTCGTGAAGGTACAAACATCCAGATCCCGTCGCGCTACACGGTCGAGAAGGGGGATACCCTCTACAGCATTTCGAGACGTTTCGAAGTTGATCTCGACACCCTGATGAGTTTTAACGGTATCTCCGATTCTACGGCCTTGAAGATCGGCGCGGTGCTCTATCTTCCCGCTTCGGCGAAGGTTCCCGCTGTGGCCGAGAACGGTGCTGAAGGCGGGAGCTTTGAAAGCGTTGCTGCAAGTGAAAAATCCAACCTTCTCTGGCCTCATCCGGGAACCAGGGTGCCTTTGAGCGGCCGGATCAATGGAACCCTGATCTACGGCAGCCTGGGAGACGCTGTAGTCTCGGTTTCGCACGGCCGGGTGATCTGGGCCGGTCCATACCGAGGGTTCAGCCGGGTAATACTCATAGAAGGCAAAAACGGCTATACTTACGTGTACGCGGGAAACGAGGAAACCCTGGTCACGGTGGGGGATACGGTTGCGCCAGGAGCCGAAATCGGACGATTGGGAAATAATGTCCACCAGGGTGTCCCTCAGCTGTACTTTCTCGTGTATCGGAATGGAAAACCCGTAGACCCCGCGCTGGCTCCGCGAAGTTGAAAGCGTGGAGGATGGGAACATTCTCAAAGGTGACAAGGGACAGAATCCCGGGGGGGAGGAACCTCTCCCGCTGACAGGGAACGCCCCAGAGCTGGATCCCCTGGCTCTGTATCTCAAACAGATCTCCCGTTACGCCCTCCTGACAGCAGAACAGGAACAGGCAATCGGACGGGAGATCGAGAAGTGCCGGTTGGCGCTGAAGCGGCTGTACAAGCGACACGAGAAGGGTACCATCCGCAAAAAGGTATATCGGGAAAAGCGGCAAAACCTCGAAAGCCGCCTGGTGCAGGCCAAGTCCAGGATGATCAATGGCAATGTCCGCCTGGTTGTCGCCATCGCCAAGAAATTCCAGTACCGGGGATTGGCTCTCCTCGACCTGATCGACGAGGGGAATATCGGGTTGCTGGAAGCTGTCGAACGATTCGACTACAAGAGGGGGTGCCGCTTTACAACCTACGGAACCTGGTGGATCAAACAGGCGATCATCAAAGCCCTGGCGGACAAAGGGCGGATGATCCGCATTCCGATACACATGCTCAACACGATCAAAAAATGCTATATGATCGCCAAGCACCTCACCCAGGAGCTGGGCCGAAACCCTTCGGTGGGGGAGCTGGCCCGCTACATGCATACGGACGTGAAGAAGATCGACCTGGTTCACAAGCTCAGTCAGGAGACTGCCTCTCTGGACCTGCCGGTTGATGCGGACCAGAGTACCAGGCTCGTTGACCTGATCGGGGATCGGCGCTACGATGGGCCCTTCGAATCCGTCTTCTACCTCACACTCCAGGATACGATCCAACGGGTTCTGCATAAGCTCAGTGCCAGAGAAATGCGGATCATAACTCTGCGATTCGGCCTGGGCTGCGACGGCCCCCACTCGCTGGAAGAGACGGGCAAACTGCTGGGCATCACCCGGGAGCGGGTGCGCCAAATCCAGGAGAAGGCTATCATGAAGCTGAAAGATTCCCGGCAGATCCTGGAGCTCTGGGACAGCCGGTAGGTTTGATGACTGTAGTTTTCCACGCACCTCGGGGACTGACCGGCCGGGTTGTGCCTCCGCCGGATAAATCGATCACTCACCGGGCACTCATCTTCGCCGGTTCGGCCCGGGGACTCAGCCGCGTGCACAATCCGCTGGGTACGGGAGACTGCAACTCCACCCGCCGTTGCCTGGAGGCCCTGGGCGTGGACATCACCGAGACCCGGGGCAGGGGGCGGGAAACGACGCTCGAGATAGAGGGCCGGGGTTTGCGGGGTTTCCGGGAGCCGGAAAACGTGCTGGAGGCGGGCAATTCCGGGACCACGGCCCGGTTGTTTGCCGGACTGCTGGCGGGGCAGAGGATGCTGACGGTGCTCAACGGCGACGATTCTCTGCGATCCCGGCCGATGCTCCGGGTGGTCGATCCTCTGCGCAGGATGGGAGCAACGATCCACGGCAGAAACCAAGGCCGGAATCTGCCTCTGGCGTTTGCCCCCGCCCCCTCTGAACTGCTGCCGATCGACTATCGACTGGAGGTGCCCAGCGCCCAGGTGAAGAGTGCATTGATGATCGCCGCTCTGCGGGCACAGGGAACGGTGCGCCTGGCGGGGAGCATCGATTCGAGAGATCACACCGAAAGACTGTTCGACTATCTCGGGCTGCCGCTGCGGCGAGACGGCTCCCGCCTGGTCCTGGAGCCTGTGGAATCGCTGCCGTGCTTCGAGCTGACCGTGCCCGGGGACATCTCTTCGGCGGCTTTTTTCATCGCCGGGGCGCTGATTTGCCGAAAGGAGCTGCTGGTCGAGAATTGCGGCTTGAATCCCAGCCGGCTCGGATTCCTCCACGTGCTGAAGCGCATGGGCGCACGCCTGGAGATAGAGGAGCAGGATTCCAGCGGGGGAGAACCGGTGGGCAGCCTCCGCGTGCTGCCGGGGGCGCTTCACGGTGCGGAGGTCGGGCCCGAGTCGATCCCCTCCTGCATCGACGAAGTGCCGCTGCTGGCCGTCCTGGGAGCGTTCGCCAAGGGTGTAACCCGCATCCGGGGAGCCGGGGAGCTGCGTCACAAGGAGAGCGACCGTCTGGAGGCGGTGGCCCGTCTGCTCTCGGCGGTCGGAGGCCGCGTCGAGCTGACGGAGGACGGCTTCATATTGGAGGGGCCCCAGAGCCTCGAAAGCGGCCGGGTCGATCCTCGAGGGGATCACCGCATAGCCATGGCTGCCGCAGTACTGAGCGCGGGTATCCGGGAGGGGGTGACGGTCCACGGTTTCGAGGCGGCGGAAGTATCATTCCCGGATTTTGTGGGCGCGTTCCGGGCGCTGGGGGGTGAGGTGTCGTGAGCGCCGATCTGAGATACCGGTTCGGGGACTATACCTCGGAAGTACTGATCTGCGGCACGGTCGATCCTGCCGTTTTTTCGAGCGATTCCGGAGCGCTCGTGGTGTTCGATAAAAATACAGCGGAGGTGCCAATATTCGAGTACATGGAGCCGCGGCTGGTTCTTGCTCCAGGAGAGGACAGCAAGAGCTGGTCGGGGGCCAGGCGCATTCTCCAGAGGGCGCTGGACGGAGGACTCGGACGGGACGGATTGATCGTAGGTGTGGGAGGCGGGGTTATCTGTGACCTGGCCGCCTTCAGCGCTTCACTGTTCATGCGGGGGTGTCGGCTGATGCTGGTGCCGACCAGTCTGCTGGCCATGGTAGATGCCGCCATCGGGGGAAAGACCGCCATCAATCTCGGGGGCTTCAAGAACATGGCCGGAACCTTCTATCCGGCGCAGCAGATATGGATCACCGTTTCGGTGCTGAGGCACCTCCCGGTTCGGGAGTTTCTCTCAGGCCTTGGGGAGGTGATCAAGACGGCCCTGCTGGGGGACCGGGAACTGCTCGACATCCTCCTGAAGAAACAGACAAAGGTGTTTGGGCGTGATCCGGAGGTAATGGAGGAGATCGTGCGGCGCTGCGTCGCTGTGAAAGCAGGGATCGTGGAGGGGGATCCCCGGGAGGCGGGCAACCGGGCCGTCCTGAACCTGGGCCATACCTTCGGCCATGCGCTGGAGGCGGAAACCGGGTACAAACTCTGCAGCCACGGCGAGGCCGTGGCCTGGGGCCTGATGCAGGCGGCTCGGCTTTCCCAGACCCTCGGCCTGGCGGATCCCGGCTACACCGCTACCGTTCGCGGGCTGCTGGAAAATTACGGTTTTGAAATGAGTTTCACTCGGAAGCCGGAGTCGATCGTGAAAGCCATGCAGGCAGACAAAAAGAAGAGGCGGGGGAAACTTCGGCTTGTGCTTCAGCGGGGAATCGGCGATACTGTTGTCAGAGAGGTCGATCCTCATCTGATTGTCCAGACGCTGCAACAGTCTGCAAGGGTATTCCCATGAAGATTACTAAAAACATATATCAGAAGTACGTGAAGACCTTTGAACCCGGGGAGGTGTTGTTCGAAGAGGGTGAGCATGGGGAGGTGATGTTTATCATCATCCAGGGAGAGGTGGAGATCCGCAAGCGTACTTCGGCGAAGGCCGCCAGAACACTGATCACGTTTCACGAAGGGGATATCTTCGGGGAGATGTCGTTGATCGAGAAGAAGCCCCGTTCGGCCACGGCGATAGCGGTAAGTCCCTGTCGTACCCTGGTTGTGAACGAAGCCCTTCTGGACAGTATGATCGAGAACAACCCGGATTTCGCCAAAAAGATGATCCGCATCCTCTCCGAGCGGATCCGCAAGGCCAACCTCATGATTCAGAACATCAGCAGCACCAACCGTCAGAATCAGATCTTCAACGGGCTCAAGACCTTCGCCGAGAAAAAGGGTATTTCCACCTTCAAAGGCCACCGGGTCAAGCTGAACGAGTTTACCGAGTGGGCCAGCAACCGTCTGGGCATCGGCGAAAAGGAGCTCAAAGGAACCATCGTGGATCTGCTCAAGCACAAGATCGTGGCCCCTTCAGCCGTGGGCTCGGAAGAAATCATAGTCAATCTGAACCGTCAGCTGTACTGACGCGCACCCGCCTGCCTCTACAGGTCCTCCAGCTGCAGCGCAAGCTCCCTGTACACCTGGTTGATCACCTCACTGCGTCCATTCTGTTCGTCCGCCAGAGTCTCCAGGCTGTACAGACTCTCTTTCAAAGCGGTGAGGTAGTTGCGGGTGCCCCGAAACCAGTAGTTGCCCTGACCGTCGGTGTGGAGGGCCAGAAATCCGAGCCGCTTTTTCGTTAATCCGCAGAGCTTGAGCAGATCGGACAGCGAGCCCTCGAGGTCTTGAAAACCATCCGGGAGTGAAAAGGTTCCCTCCGGAACCTGCTGCAGCATCTGCTCCGGCTGTATGCGGGGAACCAGCTTCAAAATCGTGGACAGGCGCATGCCCCTGCAGGCCGTGTATTCGCCGAGTAGCAGCCTGCCGCGAAGCTTGTGGTAGTGAGGGAGCGGCTGCGCGCCCCCCGCTGCGACAACCCGTCGAATCGTTTCCCAGGGAAGGAGCACCGTCTTTTTCTTGCCCTTTTCCACCCGGACCTCGAACAACTCCCGGCCTATTTTCACATGATTCGTGAAATCCCGTTTTTTCCGTTCTCCCCCCTTTTCCCCTTTGCCCGGGCCGGCTCCCATGGGGACGAGCTGCCGCTCGAGCTCGGGGGATATACGCTGCAGCCAAGCACGGCGAAGCGGGGACACCGAGTGGGCCCAGGTGCGGGAGGTGCGCACGATCTCCCCGGCCACGATGTAGGTGGGATTTTCCCGAAACAGGCCGGATCCCGGATGGATCTGGATGCGCCCGGCGGTCGCGGTTTTGTACACTCCTCTGCCGGAGCGTACGCAGACGAACTGGATCAGCCCACGGGCTATGCAGCACAGGTAGTCGGCGATCTCTCCCCCCGAACCTATCGGGACTCCCAGCTCCGAGGTAATCTCCTCCAGCTGCACTTTGATGCTGACGATCTCGTTCATCGTCCGCAGATCGAGGTAGAAGCGCCTGCAGAAATCCTCGGGGTTCCGGCTTTTGCGAAAAGCTTTGAACAGCTTCAAATAGGAGACAAAATCCCCCATGGGTTCGCGGAAGGAATGGTGAGCCTTTCTGGCTTCCAGCTCTTCGCCTGGAGGCAGGAAGAAGGGATTGCGGGTTGAGAGAAAGGCTACCCCGATCAGCACTTCCTCCAGCACGTTCGGATAGCTGTTGATGGCCTCCACGATCGCCCGGGCAAGCCGCGGGAGGATGGGATAGGCCAGCATGCGCTGTCCGACAGCCGTCACCTCCCGGTACTCGTCCAGGGCGTCAAGGAGGCCCAGTGTTTCGATAGCGCTCAGGATACCCTCCCGGCCGGGCGTGGAAATAAAGTCGAATCCCTCGAAGTTCCGGATGCCCAGCTCGGCCATGCGCAGGACTACTTCGGAAAGGTCGGTGCGCAGGATCTCCTCCGTGGTGTACAGGGGACGCAGATCGTAGTCCCTTCGAGAGTACAGGCGGTGGCAGACTCCCGGCCGGGTTCTTCCGGCCCTTCCTTTGCGCTGATTGGCCGAGGCCTTGGAGATCGGGACCTCGATCAGGGAGGAGGTGTAGTTGCGCTGGTTGTAGTAGTTGATCTTGGCCCGGCCGCTGTCGATCACCGTAGTAATTCCATCGATGGTAACGCTGGTCTCGGCGATATTCGTGGCTACTATGACCTTCCGCCTGCCCGGGTACTCGTCGAACACCCGTTCCTGCTCTTCCGCTGACAGCCGGGCGTACAGCGGCAGGATCTCCAGACGCTTGCGGATCGGCAGACTCTGGATCCGGGCAATGCAGTTCTTGATGGCCCCTTCCCCGGGAAGAAAGATCAGGAGGTCTCCTTCAGCGGCGCCGGAAGAGCTGACCTTCAGCACGAGCTGAGCGATTTTTTCCACCAGAGCCTCGGGTCCGCTTCCCGGCTTGGGTGGGTCGTAGCGGGTGTCGACCGGATACATCGGGGTTTCGATGTTCACGATGGGACAGGCGTCGAAGTATTCACTGAAGGTTTCTGCGTTGATCGTGGCGGAGGAGATCACGATCTTGAACTCCGGGCGTTCTTCCAAGACCCGTTTGAGCAGGCCGAGAATGAAATCGATGTTCAGGCTCCGTTCGTGGGCCTCATCCACCATGATCAGGCTGTATCGGGATAGGGATCGATCCGCCTTGATCTCCTGCAGCAGGATGCCGTCGGTCATGATCTTGATCCGCGTTCCCACGTCGGTGCGGTCCTCGAAGCGCATTTTGAATCCGATGATTTCGGGGATACTCGTTCCCTGCTGGCGGGCGATGAACTCTGCCACGGATACCGCGGCTATGCGTCTGGGCTGGGTGACCCCGATCACCCCTTTGTCGGCGAACCCCGCCTCCAGGAGGATCTGGGGAATCTGCGTGGTCTTGCCGCTGCCCGTCGGGCTTTCCACGACGATAACCTGACTGGTGCTCAGGGCATCGAGGATTCGGTCTTTCTGCTGATGGACGGGAAGCTGCAGGGGATCCACGCTGATGAGGTCCGCTCTACCGATCCGGGTGCAGAAGTTCCGAGATACGCTCAAGCAGCTGTGGGAAGCCCAGCGCCTCGTAGTTGTGACGGCGTCCCAGATCTCTCAGGTTATACACATCTTTTTCCATTTCATTCCGGCCGTAGAAAATCGCCAGAGGAATCCCTTTTTTCTCGGCGTACTTCAGCTGGACCGCGACTCGTTTCGCCGTGGGGTAGATTTCCGCGGACAGACCCGTTTCCCGGAGGGTTTTGCTGAGTCTGTGATATGCGCCCAGCAGAGGTTCATCGAGCAGGAGGATCAATACATCGGGGGCGCAACGGTTCGTGCCGGACACGCCCAGCTCTTCCAGAGCGGACAGCAGCCGGTCCAGTCCGATGGAAGCCCCGACGCCGGGTAACTGCTCCTTGGTGTACAAGGAGGCCAAATTGTTGTAGCGGCCTCCTGAACAGACCGATCCGATATCCGGGATCTTATCGAGATAGGTTTCGAAAACCACACCCGTGTAGTAGTCCAGGCCGCGGGTGATGGAGGGGTCCAGGAGCAGGCGTTGCTCTAATCCGCACTCCTCGATGCACCCGGTAAGTTCCTGAAGCCGGGAAATCGCCGCACTGTCTTTCGGCAGCGCCGAGGCCAGCTTGTTCAGGGTTTCCCGATTGGACTCACCGGGGATGATGAAATCGAGAATTTCCCGGGCCTGCTCCCGTCCCGAGAGCTCGACCAGCTGCGCGTTCACCTCCGCCGCTCCGATCTTCTTCAGTTTGTCGATTATACGAAGGATCGGCAGATACTCTCCGGCCAGTCCCATTCTCTCCAGCAGCTCGTTGAACAGCTGACGGTGGGAAAAGTACACCCGGAAGGCCTCGACCCCCACAGCCTCCATGCTCTCGGCCATAACGGTCATGATCTCGAAGTCCGCCGAGGTCGAATCTACCGCTACGATGTCGAAGTCGATCTGGATGAACTCCCTGTAGCGGCCCCGCTGAGTGTTCTCGCCCCTCCAGACCTTGGCCATGTGGTAGCGTTTGAACGGAAGGGCAAGCTCGTGATAGTGAGCGGCCATGAAGCGGGCGAAGGGGACGGTCAGGTCGAAGCGCAGAGCCACATCCCGCTGCCCGTGATCGAGGAAGCGGTAGACCTGTTTGTCCGTCTCCCCGCCGCCCTTGCCCAGCAGTATTTCCGCGTATTCCATGGCCGGTGTATCGATGGGCACGAAGCCGAATGAGCGGAATACCCGGGTGAGTTTTTCCTGTATCGCGAGCTTCTGCGACTCCGTTTCGGGCAGGGAGTCCCGGAAACCCCGCAGATTTCTGGGTTCGATGATCATGATTGCCAGTTCAAAGAGTATCCCGATGGGTTTGCGGTGTGTCAAGGTGCAGCTTGATGCGAAACCGATCGATCACTACAATAGGGGTACTTCAAATCTTGAAAGCTGGACGATCACAACTTGCTAGTACGCTACGGCACCGATGCTGACGGAAAACCTGTAAAAAAAGCGGATGTATACACCGCGGAAGATCATCGCATCGATCCCGGATCGGTCGACGCCGATGCCCGGCGCATCATACGGCGCCTGCGCCGAGCGGGATTCAAGGCGTATGTCGTGGGCGGGGCCGTGCGGGATCTGCTGACCGGCCGGGAACCCAAGGATTTCGATATCGCCACGGATGCCTTTCCGCGCAGGATCCGGAAGATCTTCCCCAACTCCCGAATAATAGGACGCCGTTTCCGCCTCGTCCACATCTACGCCCAGCCGAGCCGGGGCAAGGGGAAGATATTCGAAGTTAGCACCTTCCGCTCCGGCAGGGCTTCAGAACAACCCAAAGGCCCCGAGATCTACGGCTCCATAGAGGAGGATGTGTGGCGCCGGGATTTCACGGTGAATGCTCTGTACTACTGTCCTCAGCGGCGGATCATCATCGACTTCGTCGGGGGTTTCAAGGACATCCAGCAAAAAAGGATCTGCACCCTGGTTCCGGCGGACACCTCCTTCTGTGAGGACCCGGTGCGGATGATTCGGGGGATCAAGTACGCCGAGATGACCGGATTCCCCCTGAACGCCGCGATCACCAGCTCGATAAAGCGGCATCGCCACAAGCTGGCTACCTGCTCCCCGGCAAGGCTCACCGAAGAGTTCTACAAGATTCTCGCCAGCGGCTATGCTGCCGGTATATTCCTGCGCATCTACCGGCTCAAGCTGCTGGAGGTATTTTTCCCGGCGCTGCATGAAGGCTGGCGGTCTTTGAGCAAAAAGCAGCTGCTCGACAATCTGCGCTTGAATTTGGACGTTCTGGATCAACGCACCCGGAAAGACACCCTGAGCAGGGGATCGATGCTGGGATACGTAATACGCAGCTTCGATAAACGATGGAGCCGTGCTGCGGAACCGGAAACGGTGATGGCGTGGGTCCAGGCGACCTGCAAACCCCTTCTGCCCTCCCGCAAGGAATGTCAGAGGGCGGCGGGTTTGCTCCTGCGCTGGATCACCGGATAACCTCTATGCGCTGCAGAAGAGAATCGCATTTTTCCGTGTAGGATTCGGCGTCCAGTTTCTTGGCCTCGAGCAGATAGTTCGCGGCCTGATCGTAGCGCTGATCCGCGAAGGCGTTCACCCCCAGTGCATAGTTGATCAGAGCCGTGTCGATTCCCATCTCCCTCGCCCTTGCGTAGTATGTACGGGCAAGTTCGAAATCTTTCTCCTGATAGGCGATCAAGCCCAGGTAGTAGTAGGGTATATAGTTGTCACTGCGAAGCGTGAGAGCCTGTTCAAAGCTCGAGCGGGCCGAGGACAGCTCCTCGGTTCCGTACTGCTCGACCCCCAGGCGCACCAGATCGTTGAAGGTCATTAAAGAGGAGATGTAGGACTCGAAGGAACTCTGCAGTTCCCTCAGGTCAACCCAGCGGAAGGCCTTTTCCAGCACCAGGCGGGAGTTGGCCCCCAGGCCGGCGGCGCTGTCCAGGGTTGCCAGGGACTCCCACAGTATTCTGTTGTGGATTCTCTCCGGGCTCTGGAGCAGAAAGTGGACCAGTCCCCAGGCGCTGGGGTAGAAAATCTCTATACGGGCCTGGGCCTGCGCCTTGTTGATCAGCAGGAGATCCCTGAGGGTAAATTTGTCTGTGATCTCTTCGCTGGAGAGGAGCTTCTTGAGCGATTCCAGCCAGGCAAAATTGGCCCTCCAGCTGAAACTCTCCGTCATCGGATCGTACTGGGAGTACTCCAGATAGGTAGCCGTTCCCTCTTCGATCCATAGGGGGGCGGCGGGCATAAAGGCGGATAAAAACTGTATAAACCCGTAGTGAAGCAGGGAGGGATCGAAATCCTCTTCATCTCTCCGGAAACCGACGAGTTCGCTGCGGTTCGGATCGCTGTACGAGATGTACACGAAATCAGAACGAGTTTCGGAAATCAATCGGTTCAGATAGCTGTCGTAATCATCCTTGTCGCTGAATATGCGTACGCGCAGTGGAGATTCGAGCAGGTCGAGATCGAAGTGCAGGTACTCGTTGTACAGCGAGAGAGCCGCTTCGAGCTTGCGGGAAATCTCCATGGCCGCCGTGACGCCTGAGTCGGACAGGACCCGGTAGTGCTTGCTCGACCAGGTGTTCAGCGGCTGCTCCTGGCCGCTGCCCTGACCTGCGCACAGGAGCAGAAAGAGTCCGCTCAAGCCGGCTATACAGCGCGATAGTTTCATAGCGTTCCCACGTCAACGTGATTTTAAGTCCTGAAGTGAGGGTATGTCAAATCATTATTTCCGTTGTTTCTTTCGCCGCGTGCTCCGTCTGCGGGGTCCTTTAACCAGCATCAGGGCGATGGGGCGCAGAGACGGGACATCCTCCATAACGATCTTGAGGGCGGTCATCAGGGGAATGGCCAGCAGCACGCCGGGGGCGCCCCAGAACCATCCCCAGAAAAACAGAGAGAAGAACACGACGGGGATCGGGATTTTCAAACCCGATCCCACCATGGTGGGCTCTAAAACCTGGGCTACCAGATTCTGCAGGATCACCAGGACCAGCAGGAGCCACAGCGCTGTGCCGATAGAGGCAAACTGCACCAGTGCGATCAGCACCGGCAGTATAACGGCGACCAATGATCCAAGGTAGGGGATGAAATTGAGGACGAAGGTGAGAAAACCGAGAACGATAGCGAACTCTACCTGGAAAAGGGCCAGGGCGACGCCGGTTGATGCGCCGATGATCATGCTCACGAAGCTCTTGATGCCAACGTACTTGCGCAGGTCCTTGTCGATGTGCACGAGCACCAAGACCAGCCTCTTGGCTTCTTTGCGCGGGAAACTGCGCAGCAGCTTGCGAGTCAGGGTGTACTTGCTGGCCAGAATCAGCATGGAGAAGAGGAAAACCAGGAGGAAATCCGCAACCAGGTTGGCTATGGAGCTGACGGTAGAGAACACCAGAGAGCCGATTTGGATCTTCTTCAGCTCATCGAGCAACCGCAGTTCGAAGAAATCACCGGTGAGGACCTGAAAACGCTCCACCGCCTCGGCCAGCATGTTCACGAATGCCACCTGATAGCTCGGCAACCTCCTGGCGAACTCCAACGTGTTGTCGTAGAGGATGTAGCTGAACACGGTAGAGGCGCCCAGGAAGAGGACCCCGACGATGATCACACCCAGGACGGTCGGGAACTTCAGTCGGCGAAGAAGGGCGACCAGCGGATCCATGAAGTAGGCCAGGAAGGCGGCGATCAGCACCGGGATGAAAACTGAACGGGCTAACCGCAGGATGACTCCGGCGATCAGTATGGTGATGAGGGTGAGGAGGATATTACTTGTTACCCGTCTGTCTGATCCTTTTTGATACTCTGCCAATGGTTACATTCACCTCTTTGAGTATTAGTCCCGTAAAGCTTTCGATATTTTTCGCTATGTATTCCTGCAGCTCGTACAGGGGGGCAGCGGCCTGGCCCAGGAAGGGGAGGCTGAGAACGATCTCCAATCCGTAGTCTCCCCGCTCCCTGTCGACGATCACCTTCTCAACGGTCATCGAGCTGTCGAACTCCTGGACGCAGTGGATTACCATCTGGGTCAGGGCCGCTTCCGAGATGCTGACACTGCCCCGACTGCTGAATTCCGGCCGCACCACCGTTTTTTCGATTATATTTCCCGATTTCAGCGGCTGGAAACGGCGTTTGAAGAAGATCTTCATGGAGTCGAGAAAGATATGCGGGTAGTCGCGCTTGACCTCCAGGGCGGGTACGGGAATGATATGCTTCCCCTCGGAGTTGCGCGACCGGATGGCAGTGGTTATTTCCTCCCTGGAGGCGATATCCTCTATCTGCAGTATCTTCATAGGATGGGGCAGCTTCAGCCTCTTCCCGATTTTTCTGACCATCTTTTCGGAAGTGCCGATGAGGAGGATTCGTTTGAAGTTCTGTTTGCTGAGGATCTGGCGTACGCTCTCGGCATCTTTGTCGTCGGCAAACAGGGCGGTGCCGATGGCCGACAGGATGCCTTTCTCCTTTTTTGCCGATCGTCCGGCCAGAATCTTCTGATCCCGGATCAGCAGTCCGTCGTCTACGATTATGTCGATCCCGTACTTCTCCGCCACCAATTTGGCCCGGAAGCTTTTTCCCGTGCCGCTTCCCCCCACCAGCGCGAATACCCGAACCCCGCGCAGAGCGTATACCAGATGGTAGTAGAAATTCTTAAAGATAGACATCTTCCAGAGCGTTATTCCAATCGTGAGTGTACCTGCGAACAAACCGGGATGTCAATTGAGGGTGCCGGAGAGTCTCTATCGGCCGAGCAGGATCCGAAGAACCTCCTGCGCATCCGCGGCTGTTTTTAGTCTACCGATCAGATTGGGCTGCCGGAAAACAAGAGCAAGCTCGGCGATGATCTTGAGATGCAGAAGCACCTGATTGGCGCAGATCAGGCAGAACAGATGCGTCGATCGACCGTCCAGTGAGTTGAAATCCACTCCGCCCCGGGATACACCAACGACGATCCGCGGTTCGCTGACCGGGCACTCCTCCGGCTTTCTCGCGTGGGGGACGGCAATGCCCGGGAAGATGGCGGTGGAAACCATTTCCTCCCGTTCGGCCAGCTTTTCCACGAAATCCGCCTGGTTCTCCAACAGCTGCTGCCGGACCAGCGGCTCCGTCAGCAGCTGCAGAATCCGCTCCACCCCCACGTCCTCGATGTCCAGACGAACAAGCTCAGGTCGAAGCAGAGCAGAGAGGGGCACCGGGAGTTTCTCCGAATCTATCAAATTCTCCAGTTCCCGGTCCGGGAGGATTTTCATCCTGGTGATCAGCCAGTCATCGACAACCGAGCGCATGAACCGCCACTGACTGGCGACTTTGGTTGCAGGTATATCGCCGTTTTGAGCCATCTTCAGCAAAGATCTCTTGGCTACCTTGAGATAATCCGCCATTTCGGCCAGAGTCATTATCTTTTTTTCTTCGTACATAGTAGATCCAGCATACACCTGTTTTGTTTTTTTCGTCTATCTTGACAAAGCCGGGCAGGGGCAGAGAAACTACGGCATCGGACACACTGCTTATGTTTCTTTCTCGTTTGCGGATCCTGTTGATTGTCTGTGCCTTCCTGGGCGCCGGCGTGCTTGCCCTGGCCGTGTCCATCCTGCTGATCTCTCCGCAGCGCATCGACCGGCGCACCTGGAACCGTTACTACACCCTGCATATCCGGGACAGCGAAGCTGCAGAACAGCTGATTGCCCGCATCGACGAGAGCGGGCGATTCCAGGCGGTCGTTTCCAGATTTACCTCTGAGATCAGTTTCAATACTTTTGCCGGTTTTGTCTCTGTCCCGATCCATCGCCTTGGCGATCGACTCGACCCGCTCGATCCCCGTTTTGACCCCTACATGAAGGGGGTTGGAAAGCTTTTCTCCGTAACGAGCGCGACGAGCTGGGAGGCGGCATACCTGCGCAGCGACAGAAACATCCTCTCCGTGTATCTGGAACTCCGGAGGCTTCTGGGAGCGCGGGATCTGCGGTGGAGGTTGATCGAGTTCGATCCCGTTGGTGCGGTGATGCAGGTCCTCCTGTTGATCCTCTACCTGACCGTGCTTTCCCGGGTGGCTTCAAGCGGATCGATCCGGGCGGCGCTCCTGCTGGCTTCTGTCCCGTGGCTGCCGCTGGTTGCGGTTTCGGATTTCCCGATGCTGCTCGCCTTTTTTACGGTGATGCCCGCGTGGGTGCATCTGTTCGAGCATCTGTACTCTCACCGCTATGTCCGCGCCCGCCCCGGGATATCCGGGCTGGTCGGGGATTTCGCCCGTCCGGCGGCGGTGCTGGCCATGTCGGCGGGATTGGCCGTTCTTCTCACCGTTCCCGGACCGTTCGCTGCTTTGCTGATGGCAATGGCCGGTGGGGCGCCGGCAGCTGTTTTTCTGTACTGTTTTTTCATAGTACGGGATTCACTGCATAGCCATGAGCCGTTCCGTGCCCTGCCTATCCTCAGGAGGCTGCGCCCCCGCAGGACCCGGCTGTCCCCTGAGATAACGCTGCACCTCCTGCTGGCCTTCGTCGTGCTGCTCTCCTATCCGCTGCTGCGCCTGGGTGCGGCTTTCTCGGGACCCAGTCCGGATACGATCCGGATGCACTCTATTGGATATGGGAGGAAAACCGGACTGTCCTGGAGCTCTCTGACCGCCCTGTCCGAGTATTCGGTTCCCGGGGCAATCCCCAACCTGGCTGACTATCTGACCCATCACGCCTACCAGGAATCTCTGATATTCGGCCGCCCGTATAAATTCCCGACCCCGGGGCAGCGCATCCTGATTTCCGAATACCGGGTTGATCCGCAGAGGGCACGCGTCCAGAAGACCTTCCGGGTGGTGAAACAGTTCAAAGAATCCTGGCTTCCCGAGACACTGGAGTCCGCTGCCCCGGGAAGCGTGGCCCGGCTGCTCGCTGACCAGGGATTTGCCGGTACTCCGGTGATGAGCTACGCCGCCGAACCGGTAATGCGATACGTCATTTCAGCCGTGATCATCATTCTGTTCTTGTTGCACTTCCTCGTTCCCCGCTATTTTAATTTGACAGCATCCGCATTGTATGCTACTAGGAATCTGACACTCAGGAGGCACTGACCGGCGATATGGCTCATAAATTGCGTACCTTCGGGGAGGGCGGTGTCCATCCCCACGAATTCAAATTCTTTACGAACGAAAGTTCCATCCGCAACGCCCCGATACCCCCCGAAGCGGTGATTCCTCTTCAGCAGCACATGGGTGCACCGGCGGAATGTCTGGTCGAGGCGGGGGACACGGTGCGCGAAGGGATGCTCATTGGAAAAGCTTCCGGTGTCTTTTCGGCAAACGTGCACTCCTCGATCCCCGGCAAGGTCAAGGAAATCAGGGATATCTATCTGGCCACGGGAATGCCCTGCAAAGCCGTGGTTGTGGAGTTCGAGGGGGAGTTCGAACGCGGGGACAACGGCCCGTTGCAGTGGCAGGACAAAGACCCCCGGGAGCTCCTGGATCTGATTCGGGAGCAGGGTATCGTGGGCATGGGAGGTGCGACCTTCCCAACCCCCATCAAGTTCACAACCCGCGAAGCCAGTCCCGTGGAAACCTTCGTGATCAACGGAGTGGAGTGCGAGCCATTCCTGACAGCCGACCACCGGCTGATGTTGGAGAAGACGGCAGGCATCCTCGAGGGGATCGAGATCGTGCGCCGCGTCCTCTCCCCGCGCTCCGTGCTGTTCGGTGTGGAGGAGAACAAACCGGACGCGATAGAGGCGCTCGGCCGAGAGATCGCCCGCAGGAGCGCCGATATAGAGGTCGTGGTGCTGAAGACCCGCTATCCTCAGGGCGACGAAAAGCAGCTGCTCAAAGCCCTCACCGGCAGGGAGGTGCCCTCGGGGGGGCTGCCCCTAGACATCGGGGCGGTGGTCTCCAACGTCGGCACCGTCTATGCCATCTACGAGGCCGTGGCCCTGGGAAAACCCCTGATCGAACGGATCGTTACGGTCACGGGTCCGGCGCTTAAAAACCCGGCGAACTTCAAGGTCCGAATCGGAACGCCGGTGGGGAACCTCCTCGAGGAGTGCGGGGGTTTTTCCGCCAGTCCCGGAAAGATCGTGGCCGGCGGACCGATGATGGGCTTCGCTGTGGCCGATCCCGGCGTTCCGGTGGTGAAGGGGACTTCCGGAATCCTGGTGCTCTCGGAAAAACAGTCCAAGCCGGTACTGCAGACCCCCTGCATCGGCTGCGGACGCTGTGTTTCCGCCTGTCCCTTCGGGTTGAGTCCGACTACGTTGTACAAGTGGATCGAACATCGAGAGTACCAGGAGGCTATGACAGCCGGACTGATGGACTGCAAAGAGTGCGGCTGCTGCGGGTACGTATGCCCGGCGCATATTCCCCTCATCCAGGGAATGAAGCTCGGAAAACAAATGGCGCGGAGGAAGGGCTGAAGATCATGGCAGATGTCAAGACAACCTGGAATGCACGGGTCACCGTATCCCCCCACCTCCACGAAGGAAGCAGCACGGCAAAGATCATGATCAGCGTGATCGCGTGCCTGCTGCCCGCCGGCGTGTGGGGCGTTTTTCTGTTCGGGCTGTACTCGCTGTACGTGATTCTGGTCTCAATCGCCGCCTGCGTGCTCACCGAGTTCATCCTTGCCCGTCTGCTGGGCCGCTTCACTCTGAATGACTGGAGCGCAGTTCTAACCGGGCTTCTCATTGGCTACAACATGCCCCCTTCGGTGCCCATCTATCTGCCGGTCATCGCTTCGGTTTTCGCCATAGGGGTAGTAAAGATGGCCTTCGGCGGACTGGGGCGCAACTGGATGAATCCCGCTCTTGCCGGGCGCGTTTTCCTCACCTTCTCCTGGACCGGATTCATGACGACCTGGAAGACTCCGCTGACCTGGCGAAGCGATGCGGTAACCAGCGCTACGGTGTTGGGATATGTGAAGTCGGGCCTTGTAGATTTCCAGGGTACCGCCCTGGGACCCGTGGAGTTCTTAGCCTCGAAGGGCTATCCGCTGCCCGATCTGCCGGGCTTCCTCGCCCCTCTGGGAAGGTTGTTCCCAGGACGTTACGGAGCGCTTTTTTTGGGGAATATCCCGGGATGCATCGGCGAGGTTTCGGCTGTGCTGCTCCTGCTGGGCAGCATCTATCTGCTCGTAAAAAAAATCATCTCCTGGGAAATCCCGGTATCCTACATCGGTTCCTTCGCCCTGCTGATCTGGTTTCTCGGCGGCAGGCCCTTCGGCGCAGGCCTGTTCACCGGGGATGTGCTGTTCCATCTCCTGGCCGGAGGACTGGTGCTGGGCGCGCTGTACATGGCCACCGACATGGTGAGCTCTCCCCTGACCCGCAGCGGAATGATCATCTACGGAGTGGGTGCGGGATTTCTGACCTTTCTGATCCGTATCTACGGGTCGTTTCCCGAAGGGGTGTCCCTGGCCATCATTATCATGAATATGTTTGTTCCGCTGATAAACCGCATGACCCGCCCCGTGGTTTTCGGGTACGTGAAGGAAGGTAAGGAATGAAAAGCGTAGTAACCATAGGGTTGAAGCTGTTCGCCATCTGCGCGGTAGCCGCCCTTACCCTGGGAGGAATCAACGCCATCACCGAACCTGTAATCATCCAGCGGAAGATCATGGAGCTCGAGCAGGCCTTGGGCCAGCTGACCCCGGACGCCGAAACCGGGGAGGCAGTCGCGGTAACCGACAATCCTGTGATTGTCAAACGATATCCCGTCCGCATAGAGGGTCAGAACGCCGGGATGCTGCTGGAGTTGCAGGGTTCAGGCTATGGGGGGGAGATGAAGATCCTGGCCCGCTACGATAAGGACGGAAGGATACTGGCTGTGAAGATGATGGAAAACAGTGAAACTCCCGGGCTGGGCAAGAAGGCGGAGAATCCAGCCTACATGGAGAAATTCTTGAACACCGGCACTGCCGAAAACCCGGTTCCGATTCGTAAGGATATGCTGGCTACAGCGGAGGCCGATTCAATCACCGGTGCTACCATTACCTTTCTGGGTGTCTCCAAGGCTCTGGCCGAAGGAGCCCGCTACGCAGCCGCGGGAGGAGATTGACGATGTACAGCGAATTCAGTAAGGGGATCTTCAAGGAGAATCCTATTTTCATCATCCTTCTGGGGCTTTGTCCGACCCTGGCGGTATCAACCCAGGTGGTGAACGCCCTGGGCATGGGAGCCGGGGTCATCTTCGTTCTGATCGGCTCGGAAATCTTCGTGTCCCTGCTGAAAGATTTCATCCCCGCGCGGATCCGCATTCCCTCGTTTATCGTGATCATCGCCTCCTTCGTCACCATCGTGGACCTGGTGATGCAGGCCTACGCCCCTTCACTGTCCCGCAGCCTGGGGGTGTTCGTCCAGCTGATCGTTGTCAACTGCATCATACTGGGCAGGGCCGAGGCGTTCGCCAGCAAACGGAGGTTGGGAGAGTCCCTGCTCGATGCCCTGGGTATGGGCGTGGGTTTCACCCTGGGACTGCTGTTGATCTCGGCAATCCGGGAGATCCTTGGGGCCGGGACAATCACCCTTTTTGCAGTCGGCTCCTTCGACGGGGTCATCCGCATCCCCGGGCTTTCCTCTCAGCCGGCCCGGGTATTGGCCCTGGCACCCGGGGCGCTGCTGGTGATCGGCTTTTTGAAAGCCCTGTTCAATTGGATGGAGATGCGAAGGCAGGCCCGCGCGGCCTGGATCGTACCGACCCCGGCGCCGGCCGCAGCTGCAGCCGCAGAGGGTGCGCCCGCGCTGCAGGGGCCGTCCGATGAAGGGAGGACCTCATGAGCTACATCGGCATCATCATCACCTTCGTTTTCATCAACAACTTCATCCTGACCCAGTTCCTCGGGCTTTGTCCGTTCATCGGCGTGTCCCGGAGAACAGATTCGGCGGTGGGTATGGGATTTGCCGTCATCTTCGTGATGTCCATAGCCTCCCTGGCCACCTGGGCGGTCTACAGGCTGATCCTGGTTCCTCTGAATATCGAGTATCTCCAGACCATCAGCTTCATCCTGATAATCGCCGCCCTGGTCCAGCTGGTGGAGATGGTGATCATGAAGATCTCTCCGCCCCTGTACAAGGCGCTGGGCATCTACCTGCCCCTGATCACCACGAACTGCGCGGTTTTGGGTATCGCCCTGATCGGCGTGCGCAGCGACTACAACGCCCCGGAGAGCTTCGTCGCAGGGATCGCCGCTGGATTGGGTTTCCTGCTGGCGATCGTAGTGATGTCCACGATCCGGGAACGGTTGGACCGGGAATGGATTCCCAAACCCTTCAGGGGCGTTCCCATCGCTTTTATCACAGCCGGCCTCATGGCTCTGGCTTTCATGGCTTTTGACAAGGCACTGTTGAAGAACCTGCTCGGATAGGAGGATCCCAGGTGGTAGTTGTACGATTAGCTTTTGCTGTGGCATCGGTTGCCGGTTTGGGGATACTCCTTGGTCTGGGACTGGCCGTCGCCTCCCGCCTGCTGGCGGTACGCCGGGACGAGAGGGTGGAAGCCATCGAAAAGGCGCTTCCCGGATCGAATTGCGGGGCCTGCGGTTTCGCCGGCTGCGCGGCCTACGCAGCGCAGATCGTGGGCGGAGAGGTCGCCCTGGACATGTGCACCGTCGGGGGGGCGGATGTAGCCACGAAGATCGCCGAAATAATGGGGTCCCAGTATGAGGCTACGGAGGCGGTGAAGAGGGTTCCCCAGGTTCACTGCCGCGGCGGCGGTGCGGCGGCCGAGCGCGCTTTCGAGTACACGGGGGTGAGCGACTGTGTCGCCCTGTACGCGCTGTTCGGCGGCGACAGAGTCTGCAAGTACGGTTGTCTGGGCCTGGGCAGCTGCATGGAGGTTTGTCCGGTCGATGCGATCTACTACGATGCTGACGGACTGGTTTGGGTCAACAAGGAGATCTGCATTTCCTGCGGCCAGTGCGTGAAGGTCTGCCCGACCGGGGTGATGCAATGGCTGCCCTACGATGCGGACTACCTGGTTGCCTGCAGCTCGAAAGACAAAGGCGGACGGGTCCGCAAGTACTGCAAGGTCGGCTGCATAGCCTGTAAAATCTGCGAGAAGAAATCCCCCGAAGGAGGATACAAGGTCGAGGACAATCTCTCGCGGATCGACTACGAGGTTTCAGGTGACCGGAGTGAGGCGGCGGAGGCCTGCCCGACCAAGTGCATAATAAGGAATGATGTTCGTCCAAAACGATGAGTTCGATCAGCCTGGTATTCGGCACTTACAATCATCAACCCGATGGAACCGCCCCTGAGGAATTCGAAGCCGTCTATCAGCGGTCGTACAAACCCTTTCTGAGCCTTCTGTACAAGTTTCCCCGGCTGCACACGGTGCTCCACTACTGCGGATCCCTGTTCGAATGGATGGAGGATCAGCACCCGGAGTTCATCATGCTTCTGAAGGAGATGATCCGGCGCAAACAGGTGGAGCTGCTGGGCGGGGGATATCACGCGCCGATACTGCCGATCATACCCGACGGCGACAAGCTGGGGCAGATCGAGAAAATGAGCACCTACATTCGAACCACCTTCGGCACCCGGCCGCGGGGAAGCTGGCTCACCGAGAGCGTATGGGAACCGACCCTGGCCCGCATCTTGAGCAACAGCGGAATCGAATACACGTTTCTCGATGATCGTCACTTCCATACAGCAGGTGTGCCGGAATCGGAATGCTACCGGCCTTATCGTACCGAAGATCAGGGGAAGGCCGTCACGGTGTTTCCCGTGCACATGGGTCTGCAGGCAATGGTACCTGCCGGCGGTACGGAGGGCATCATCTCGGAGCTGCGGGGGATAGCTTCCCGAGCTCCCGAGCAGATCGCCGTTATCCTGGTGCCCGGTGAGAAACTCACCGCCCCTGACGGGACGCCCGGGATCTACGGGGAGGGGGGATGGCTTTCCCGCTTCTTAGATCTGTTGGAGGGCAACCGGGACTGGCTCCACTGCGTCAATCCCCGCTACCGTCCCGAAGTCCTGCGCCCCCGGGGACGCCTGTACTTTCCCTGCCTCTCCTCCATGGAAACCATGAACAGCGCTTTGTCGCTATCCCGGCAGAAGGTCTGTCAGGAAATCAGCAAGAGGGTCCGCAGACCCGATAACGGGATCTACCTGCAGAGGGGTTTTTTCCGCCAGTTCCTGACCCGATATCCGGAAGTCGGCCTCTTGTACTCCCGGCTGATGTATACCCATGTCCTGGTCAATCAAATCCGGGGGGACAAATACAAGAAGAAGGCCGCCCTCAACGAGCTGTGGAAGGGACAAACCGGAGCGGTGTACTGGCACGGTCGGAACGCGGGAGCATACTCGAACGACCTGCGCAAAGCTGCCTACCGAGCCTTCAATGAAGCGGAGAAGATCACCCGCAACGCCGGTATGTTCATTTCATCGATCATCTCCTCGGATTACGACATGGACGGTCAGGAGGAGTGCCTGTATCAGGGCAGAGTGCTCAACGCTTTTGTTCACAGCAATGGAGCCGAACTCCTGGAGCTGGATTACCTTCCCAAGAGCTGGAACTACCTGGACACGATCGCTCGTTGGCCGGAACGATATCACCGTTACAAATACGAGGGCTGCGACTGGTACATGCGAAAAGGCTTTATCGATCACTTTTTCTCACCCTCTACGACCCTGGAGAAATTCGACAGAATGACCTATCAGGAGACGGGGGATTTCATCGAGCGACCCTTTCAAATCGAGGAGTTCAAACGGGAACAGAGGAAAGTAGTACTCACCAGGCACGGACAGGTTCGGATCAAACGCAAGAACAACCCCGTAACCCTCTCGAAAAGCTACAGTTTCAAGGAAAATGGCATTGAGGTGGGCATCAGTATCCACAACCGCGGAACTCAGCCTGTCGAGCTGTGGTACGGGTCGGAGTGCAATCTGTCCCTGGCCGGCTGCCAGCAGGCGACGCTGGTGCTGCACAGCGAGGGAAAAGAAATCCCCCTCGGCAGAGAAGCCGTCGACCTGGGAGCGGTTCAGGCATTGAAGATCTATGATAATGTCAACCGTGTTCAGATTGCCTTCGGGGCGGACAGGGAGTTCTCCCTGTGGAGCCTGCCGATATACACGATGAGCGACTTCGGAGATACATTGCGGAAGATCTATCAGTGTTCGTGCTTCCTGCCGCAGTGGCAGCTAGAGCTCGAGCCGGATCAGAAGCAGGAGCTCAAGGTGAGCATCGATCTGCGAAAACGGTAGAGTCTATCTGCGGGCGCCGGGACACGGCGGTCCAGGCGGTGCGGCCGGAGATGGCCCCCCGCGGTCATTCCCAGAGATGGCGAAAACACGACTCCAGCCAGGGCTGGACCGGGGCGTAGAGCTGCCCCTGTGACAGGACGAACTCGAGCAGCGCTTCTTCGTACAATCCCTGGAAGTAATATGCCTGAGCCAGATAGAAGCGCACCCGGGCTTCGGTATAGGGGGAACGTCGGAGGTTGAGAAAACCCTGCAATTTCGATTCCGCCCCCGCATAGTCACCGGCCAGCAGGTGCTCCTGCAGGATATTATACAGACCCGTCGATTCCCCGCCCCCCGGCTCGTTCTTGTCCTCCGGGAGGATGACCACGGTCTTTTGGCCGGCGGCCAACGGTGCAGCGGAGGCTAGAACGCGGGAAACGGCTGCCTCCGTCAGGGGGTCCAGCTCCTCCCGTCGCGGGGGAATGGTAAAAACGCTCTCCGAATCCTCGGCAAGCTGCAGATACGGCAGTGCAATGGCCGTCGTGGACGCTTGAGCCGCAGCTTCCGGACCGGCTGACCCCTGGGTGTCACGGCCCGCATCTGCGCCGGCAGCCGCCGTCACACCGGAAACGGGAGGCAGGGCGACCCGGGGAACCTCCAGAGGTACCACAACCCCCTGGAGGGTCGTGTTTTCCCGGGCTGACAGAATCTGTCTGCCCAATTTGAACATTTCGGTATCGAGCACCGCGTAGTAGCTCTCCACACCGGGAATCGGGTAGTCGACGTAGCGGGTGGTGCCCGGTTTCAGCTGCAGGGGAGCAGAGGCATTCAGCAGGTCCTCGGAAGTAGTCATGGGGGAGGCGCCGCGGAACAGGAGAAGGTTTCGGTCCGGATTGGAATTTTCGAAAACGACCTGAACCGAGTCGTACACAACTTCGGCCTTGATACCGGTAATCCGGGCGGCCTCGCTTTCCATGGGGGGCGGGGCGGTTATCCGGACCCCCTCGGAGGTCTTGTTCCGAAACGGAATAAACAGTTCCTGGATCACAGCGCTTGGGTCTTCTATGAGCACCGCGTAGTAGTACAATTTGTCGTCCGGAGGAGTGTCCCGGTAGCTCTCCTGATCCGCCCCCAGACTGGCCACGGGTACCGCTTCGCTCAGGTTGTTCTGACCGATCTCGGTTGAATGCCGATACAGAAGTAATACGCCCTCGAGGTTGCTGGGATTGCGCCAGGTGATGAGGATCTGAGACTCATCGGCTTTGGCTTTAAGTTTCGATACGAAGGGGACGAAGCTTTCTGTTCCCGCTTCCTGGGTGAATGCCGGGGAAAGGAGATTCAAGAGGAGAAGAAACAGGAGTACTTTCCTCATACACGTTACTCATCGGCGGGGGATTTTCATAGTTTGACACAAAATAGGAGAATCTTTAAACTTAATCAAGATGTTCGTAGCGGTAGCATGTGATTTGGGCAGCGAAGATCATCAGAGCAGAGTGCATACCAGCCTGGTGGAGTATGGATTCAAAAAGGTGCACGAGGGTCTCTACGAATCCCTCTCTATAAATGAACCCGGTCTGCTTCGTCTGAAGAGGGAGTTGGATCGACTGACGGACAGTTATGACACCCTGCGTTTCTACCAGTATCCGATGGACAATACTCTGGTGATTTCCGTCCTGAAAGAGAAGAAGTGGCGTAAAACCGTTGTGAGTACGAACAAGAGAGAGCACCCCTGACCGACAATCTACTCTCATCGATCCACTGCAAAAAATGGAAGGAGCGGCAATGCTGGAGGAATTTCAAGCGGAGATCACCCGTTTAGAGGAAAATATAGAAGAATCCTGGAGGCACCTTTGACTCCGAGGGGTTAATGAAAAAGATCCAGACCCTGGAAAAGCAGTCGGGGGCGGCGGATTTCTGGCAAAATCGAGAACACGCGGAAAATACGATGAGCAGCCTCAAGCGACTGCGAGATACCTTCGATCCGTGGAAGGAGCTGAGAGAGCGCTTCCGGGATGTTAAGGAGCTTCACAATCTGGCGGTCGAGGAGGCCGATGAATCCCTCGCGGAGGAGATCAACGCCAGCCTCGGGAATCTGAGGGCCACCTATGAACAGCTGAAAGTGCTGCAGCTGCTGGGTGAAGAGAACGATCCGCTGTCCGCCTTCCTCACGATACACTCCGGCGCCGGCGGTACGGAAGCCTGTGATTGGGTGAGCATGCTGCTGCGCATGTACACGCGTTGGGCTGAGAATCACGGCTACACAACGGAGATCCTCGATATGTTGGAAGCGGAGGGGGGAATCAAGAGCGTTACAATGGAGATCACCGGCGAATATGCCTACGGTTTTTTGAAGTGTGAGACGGGAATCCACAGACTGGTGAGGATATCCCCCTTCGATGCATCGAGCCGAAGGCACACCTCCTTCGCCTCGGTATTCGCCTCGCCGGTGATCGACGATACCATAGAGGTAGAGGTCAAAACGGAGGATCTGCGGGTAGACACCTACCGGGCAGGCGGGGCCGGGGGTCAGCACGTGAACAAGACGGATTCCGCGGTCCGTATAACCCATCTGCCGACGGGAATCGTGGTCCAATGTCAGAACGAGCGCAGTCAGCACAAGAACAAAGCCATGGCGATGAAGGTGCTGCGTTCGCGGCTGTACGAGCATTACAGAGAGCAGCAGGAAGCGGAGAAGGAAAAACAGGAGAGTGAGAAGAAAGATATCGCCTGGGGCAACCAGATCCGATCGTACGTGTTTCATCCGTATTCGATGGTGAAGGATCACAGAACCAAGGTGGAGGCGGGGAACGTCCAGGCCGTTATGGACGGGGATATCGATCAATTCATAGAAGGATATCTCATCTCGGGTTCGGGGGTCGGACAGAGGTGGGCATAAACGTCCTGATCGTCGACGATCTGAAGTTCATCAAACTCGTCCTGCGGGAATTGCTCGAGAAGGCGGGTTTCCGTGTCGTGGGGGAGGCCTCCAACGGGGAGGAGGCCGTTGAACTGTATCAGGAGAAACGTCCGGATGTGGTGCTCATGGATATCACCATGCCCAAAATGGACGGTCTGGCTGCGTTGAAACAGATCTTGAAATTAGATCCCCAGGCAAAGTTAATCATGTGTTCCGCCCTTGGACAGCAGAACCTGATCGTCCAAGCGCTTCAGCTCGGGGCCAAGGATTTCATCGTCAAACCGTTCCGTGACGAACGCGTGGTGGCGGCGATCAAGAAGGTCCTCGATATCGAATGAAAATCGTCTTTTTTCTCCTGCTCGCCCTTTCCTCGTTTCCCATCACCGCCCAGGAACTCACCCTGGCCGACCAGCGGCCGGTGTGGTCAATCGGGGTGGCCGCCTTCGAAGGCAGGAACCTGAGTCCCGAGAATGTCTATTTGACCCGCAGTGTTCCCATGCTGATCCGGGAACGTCTCGAGGCGATCCCGGATCACTATTTCAGCGCCGCCGAGGTGCAGGCTTACCGGCGGCGGATAATTCAAGAAGAAAGGCAGCGCCTTGTCGAAGCGGTGAGCGCCGATCGTCGCGCCCGGGACGAGCTGTTCTTCACCTCCGATTCGGTGCAGGCAAAAGCGGCTGTCTATGAACAGAGGATTGCGGCCAATCTGACGGCCGTCCGGGATCTGGGGGATCTGGATCCCGAACAGATCGCCTTTCCGCAGAGCAAGCCTCTGCGTTTCGTATCAGGTGCGGATGGACAGCTGGTATTCGACAAGACGGTGCTCAGCCCGTTTCAGCTGGCAAAACAGCAGGATCTGGATGTCCTGCTGTGGGGAGGTTTCGAAGAGGTGCAGGGCTTCCTCTACTTCGAGATCACCCTTTTCAATGCCGTTCTCGGAGAACCTGTTTACACCTACAGCGATGCCGCCGCTCCCATCGAGATGTACGACCTGTTCGACCAGCTGATCACGGAGCTGGCCACCGTCCTCTGGGGCCGCGATTGGAGTTCCCTTACCGTGCAGACCGTGCCGCCCGGTGCTTCGGTGTGGATCGACGGGCAGTTTCAGGGACGCACCCCTTTGAGCATTCCCTATCTGCTGCCCGGGGACAGAGAGCTGCTCGTTCAGGACCCGGACTTCCAATCGGTCACCCGGACAATCGAGCTTTCCCCGTACGCTGAACAGGTGAAGCGCATTACCCTTGTCCCGCGCGCCCGGGAAGTCCTGACCCTGGACAGCGATCCTGCGGGCGCGACGGTCTACAATGGATCGGAGTGGCTCGGCTCGACGCCCCTGAGTGTCGAGAAACCGGAGGAGCTCAGCCGTTTGCTCCTGCGGCGGGAGGGATATCTGGATTTCCCGCTGTATACCCGGCCGCCGGTCGAGCCGTCGATAACCGCTGAGCTCCTGCCCGACAGCGTCGATCTTTCAAAGATTCAGGACTCCAGGCGGGATGAGCTGTACACGGCTTTGGGGGTTTTTGCGCTTTCCCTTCCGATCCCGATGTTCTCGTGGGGCTATCGCAACGACTACATCGCGACGGCAACGTCTCTTGAACACCAGGGTAAAACCGCGCAGTCACAGGAAGCCCTGGCTACCGCCAACATCTATACAGGGGTTTCCCTTGGAACCATGGCGGTTAGCGGGGGGCTGTTTGTGAACCTCCTGGTACGGCTGATTCGCTACCTCCGGGCGGCGGATCGCAAAGCCTGAGGTGAGGACAAAGGTACTATGAGCAGAAGATCCCTGGGCGCCAGGCTGCGAGATCTGTTCGGGTCGCCGGGGCGGGATTTTTACGAGGAGCTGGAAGATATACTGATCGAAGGCGATCTCGGCCCAGCCACCGCCGCCAGGGTAATAGACTCAGCCAGGGCAGAGATCAGGGGCAGGGACGGGAAAGACAGGGAGCGATTTTTCAGCCTCCTCAGGTCCCAGCTTGGCGAGCAGCTGCGCCGGGAATCCCTGGAATTGTTGGAAGACACCCTCAACTTGATCCTCGTTCTGGGCGTCAACGGAGTGGGTAAAACCACGACGATCGCCAAACTTGCCCATTTCTTCACAAAGCAGAGGCAGCGGCGGGTTCTACTGGCAGCGGCGGACACCTTCCGGGCGGCGGCCATCGATCAGCTCGCGGTCTGGGGACAACGGCTGGCCTTGCCCGTGGTGCGGCAGGAGCGGGGTTCCGATCCCGGGGCGGTGGTATTCGACGCGATATCCAGTGCCCTGGCCAACCGGATCGACCTCATCATTGCGGATACCGCTGGGCGGATGCACAACAAGGCGCATCTGGTCAAGGAGCTGGGAAAGATCGACAAGATCGCTGCCAGCCGTCTCCCGGCTCCGGCTTACAAGAAGGTGCTGGTCATCGACGCGACGACCGGCCAGAATGCCCTTCGCCAGGCGGAGGTTTTTCATGAAGCGGTCGGGGTCGACAGCATCGTTGTGGCAAAATACGACTCCACGGCGAAGGGAGGAATCGTGGTGGCCATAGCCAGGGAGCTGGGCATCCCCTTTTCATTCATTGGAGTCGGGGAAAAACTGGAGGACCTGGAACCCTTCGATACCGAATCGTATCTGAACCGGCTGCTCGAGGTGCAATGAGCGCACTGCGGTTTCCCCGAGCCCCCGTTTTGCTCCTGGCTGTGATCCTGTCGGCTCCGGCCCTCCTCTGCGCTCAGGATACCCCGGCGATCCGGTACTACATTTCCAACGAACTCGGTATGGCTCTGGAGGAAATCGGCTGGTACCGCAGGGAGGAGTTCCCCTACATTTTGGTTGTCCGCAAAGAGGCGAGCCGGGAAACCCGCACCCTGCTCTACGAAGGACAGGAGCTGCGGCGCTGGGAGTACGAAGCTGACGAACAGCGGATCTACCGGGGCTCGGAGCTCGAGCAGCGGCTGAGGTACGACAGTCAGAATCGCCTGATGGAGGATCAGTCGTATATCGGCGGCCTCTTGAGCAGGCGAACCGTTTACTTCTATAACCGGGATGTCCTGGAGCGAACCGAGACCTTCGATCCAGACGGGCTGCTGCTGTATCGTGATTTCTACAAGCTGTCTCCGGACGGCCAACTGCGCCGGGTGACCCGGGACGACCCTCAACAGCAGCAGGCTCAGCGGCTGGCCCTTGGAGATGGAGCCAGGGGAGCTGGGGAGGAGCGCTACGGGGACAGCCGGGAACAGCGGATAAACCGCTACGATCGGCAGGGCAGGCTGGTGGAACGGGAGCACTGGTACGGGGGGCAGTTGATGGAGCGGGAGCACTTCGAATACCGGGGGGGAGAGGATATCCTCGAGAGCTCCCGGCTGGAGGAGTTTTCCCTGGAGCGCACGACCAGGCGCAGCTACGACGATGAGGGCAGGGTTGTGCGAATCGAGGTAACCGACGGGGACGGGCGGATCGAGCGGACCGTACACGTGAGGGACGGGCAGGGCAGGATCGTCGAAACAACCAGAAGGGGGCCCAGGGGGATCGAAAACTGGCTGTTCGAATACGGCCCGGGGGAGGATCCGGTGAGGGAAGAGTACCGGGTCCGGGGTTCCCTGGAGCGTATTACCCTGTACTCCGCCGAGGGGGAGGAACGATTTCGGGTGGAGGAGCTGTACCGGGAGGGCCGGCTGTTCATGAGAGTACACTATCGATCCGGGCAGAAGGTGAAGGAAGAGGTCTTGAGGAACGGAGAGGTCGTGCGGGTGCGGGAGTACTGATGAAGTCTCGATTCATCTCGTTCATGGGTCTGCGTTATTTTCGTTCCAGAAGACGGGGGGTCGGTGGTACTTCGACCGTGCTGGCGATCCTGGGCGTGGCCGTCGGGGTGATGGCCCTGACCGCGGTCATGGGGGTGATGAACGGATTCCAGCTGGGATTCATAGAGAGCATCCTGGAGATCAGCTCTTATCACATTCAGATCCGGGGCCTGAACGCTCCGGCCGCTTCGCAAGTCCTCGAATCCCTCCGCCGGCTTCCCGCCGTACGATCGGCGGTGCCTTTCACCGAGCATCAGGTGATCATCGAAGGGCGGTTCAGCGATCCCCGGGGCTGTCTGATCCGGGGATTGCCCACCGACGTGCAACGTCTCGATCCTTCTTTCTTCCAGACTCTGGAGATCGTGTCCGGAGATTTCACGTTGGAACAGCCGGGAGCGATCGTTTTGGGGGTGGAGCTTTCCCGGCATCTGGGTGTCGGGGTCGGGGACGGTGTATCGATCCTGTCCCTGCAGGGAGCCTCCCTGGGGGAGCTCGAGCCTGCAAACCGCTTCTATCAGGTCGTCGGATTGTTCCGCAGCGGATACTACGAGTTCGATCTCGGCTGGGCATTCTTCTCCATCGAAGAGGGTCTCGCCCTGGAGGGAAACGGCAGCGCAGCGGAGACTATCGGGGTCAAAATCCAAAATCGCTTCCGGGATCAGCAGGCGATCGAGGCGATTCGGCAGATCCGCCCGCAGCAGCCGTTTCAAATCGTCAGCTGGAGGGAATTCAACCGGGCCTTTTTCGGTGCCCTGCGCATGGAGAAAATCATGATGACCGTGCTGATCGGGTTGATTTTCGTTGTCGTGGGCTTCAACATCCACCACAGCCTGCGTCGAGCGGTGCGGGAGCGGTATGAAGAGATCGGCGTGCTCAAGGCACTGGGGGCTTCAGACCTGGCGGTGAGGAGGATCTTCATTCTCGAAGGGTTGCTGATCGGCGGGATCGGCGCCTTTGTCGGGCTGCTGCTGGGGCTGCTGATATCCGCCAACATCAATGCGGTTTTCAACTTTGCCGAAACGGTCGTCAACGCCGCGATTGCCTTCGTGGACCTGCTGCTCTTCCCGCTGCTGCGCTCCTCCAGAGGCAGGTTTTCCCTGTTTTCGCCTGCCTATTTCTACATCACCGAAGTCCCAAGCACCGTCCTGTTGAGGGAAGCCGTGCTGATCGCGATTTTTGCCGTATTTGCTCCCACCCTGGCGGCGGCCGCGGCGGCCTCCCGGGTGAAGGAGGTTCGTCCTGCGGAGGTACTGCGCTATGAGTGAGTCTGTGAACGCAGCTCTGGATGTTCGAGGAGTGAAAAAAGTCTTCCGCAGCGGCAGCGAGGACCTCGTCGTTTTCGAGGAGGTGAGTTTAACGGTACCCCAGGGCAGTACGGCTGTTATCCTGGGGGAGAGCGGTTGCGGGAAAACGACGCTGCTGAATCTGATCGGTGCCCTGGACTCGTGTACGGCGGGGCGGATCCTGTTCAATGGCTTCGATATCACCGAGCAGAGGGAGGAGGACCTCATCGAGTTTCGGTCGAGACAGCTGGGTTTTATCTTCCAGTTCCACTATCTGCTGAAGGATCTCACCGCTTTGGAAAACGTTCTGATCCCAGCCCTTATAGTCCGCGCCCCCCGCGCCCGCTCCGGCCGGCGTGCACAGGAGCTGCTGGAACAGGTTGGATTGTCCGATCGGATGGGTCACTACCCCGTACAGCTGTCCGGCGGAGAACGGCAGAGGGTAGCCGTGGCCCGGGCCCTGATGAACGATCCCAGCCTGATCCTGGCTGACGAGCCTACGGGAAACCTCGACGAGCGCAACTCCAAGGCGATTCGGGAGCTGCTCTTCGCACTGGTTAGATCCTACGGAAAATCGATGATCCTTGTGACCCATGCCTCCGATCTCAGTCAGATGGGCAATGAGCACTTCCTGCTGGAGCACCGCCGGCTGAGGAAGTTGTGATGGCCGCCGGACGTGCCCTCTGGACAACCCTGGGCCTGCGGACCTTCGTCTCCAGACGGGGAAAGATCTCGAGTCTGTTGTTCGGCAGCATTATCGGCATCGGCTTGAGCCTGATCCCGCTGGTGGTGGTGCTGGAGGTCGCCGACGGGATGATCGAAGGAATCACCCGCCGCTACCTGGAAGTTGGAACGTACCACCTTCAGGTGAGCCTGGCCGGAGAGGCCAATCTGGAGAGTTACGAAACCCTGGCCGGGCAGCTGCGAAGGCATTCGGGGATCACCCGGGTAATCATCGAGCGGCGGGGCATGGGCCTTCTGTATACCGGTTCCCGGCGGGGGGCGGTGACCATCCGGGCGGTGCCTCCCTCCCTTTACCGGGAGGATGGAGATTTTCGCAGGTACTTCCAGATCCTCGACGGATCTTTTGACCTGGACAGGCCGCAGGCCATTCTGGTGGGCAGGGAGATCGCCCGGAAGCTCGGAGTGGGCGTCGGGGACCAGGTCAAACTGCTGACCATGATATCTACATCGGTGGGACGAAGCCTGCCGCGGGTAGGCTCCTTCACCGTCACCGGTGTTTTCACGACCGGGTACCAGGAACTGGACAAACTCTGGACCTATATCCCCCTTGCTGCCGCCGAGCGGGTGCTGCCCCGCGGCGGCTCATCCACATTTCTGGGGTTGAAGGTCGCCGATCCGTTTGAACGGATAGATGCCCAGCTGCGCGCCCTGGAAGCGGATCTGCCCGCAGAAGCTCGGGCGGTGAGCTGGTATGAACTGGAAAGAGCGAACTACAAGTCGTTCCAGACCACCAGAGCGCTGTTGATCTTTGTCATGGCCCTGATCGTGGCCGTGGCCAGTGTCAACATTTCTTCCAGTCTGATCATGGTGGTCATCGAAAAGACCGAGGAGATCGGCATCCTCAAGGCGATGGGAGCCGATCCCCGGTCGATCACCCGAATCTTTGTTTTTGCCGGCCTGTGCGTCGGCTTCCTCGGCGTGATTCTGGGCTTGAGCCTGGGTCTGACGGTGGCGGTGAACATCAACTCCATTTTGACCGGTGCCGAGCTGTTGGTGAATCGGCTGGTTTTTACCTTCCGTCAGCTGATCTCTCCGATCATCCAGGTGCACAGCTCAGCCCCGGTTCGCCTCTTCAACGCCGAGTTCTATCTGGAGGAGATACCGATCCGCATCAAGGTTGCCGAGTTGTTCTCCGTGGCCGCCGCTTCCCTTCTGCTCTCGGCCCTGGCGGCTTTTTTTCCGGCAAGAGCGGCGGGGCGAATCAAACCTCTTGAAGTGCTACGGAAAATTTGATTTTGTGTGTATAATTAATACTAGTTATGAAATGTGAAATCTGCGGTGCCCGCAAGGCGGTGATCCACATACAGCAGGTCATCGGCAAGGAGCGGGTGGATCTGCATCTTTGCGAAGAGTGCGCCCTGGAGAGGGGTATTACCGGGGAGGGGGAGCACGTGGAGCTGTCCATCTCCAAAATGCTGAACGGTCTTCTCGATATCGGTGAACTGAAAGAGAGGCAAAACGCCGTCTGCCCGCAGTGCGGATCGACCTGGGCATCGATACAAAAACGCGAGAAGTTCGGCTGTGCGGAATGCTACAGCACCTTCAGCCGGGAGATCCATATCCTCCTCGAGAAAATGGGTGCCCGGTCCACCCATAAGGGAAAGCTGCCGAAGGGTTTGATCACCTACAAGAGGGTTCTCGTGGATGTGGTGAAACTCAAAGAGGGGCTTCGGGAAGCACTGAAGCGGGAAGATTATGAAAAGGCGGTGCGGATCCGTGATCGCATACGGGAACTGGAAAACTCTCCGGAGGAGGCCTGATGCCTGTAGACAGGGGTTGGTACAGTTCTCCCGGATCCGACGATGATGTAGCGGTTTCCAGCCGTGTCCGGCTGGCCCGAAATCTGATGGATATTCCTTTCCCGCCGACGCTGAGCAAGGAGGAGGAGCAGCAGGTTCAGCTCCAGGTGATCGACGCCTTTAGCGAACTTTCCGATCCCTTCGAAACGATCTATCTGGACAGACTGGCGCCTTTGGACCGGAAGATCCTGCTGGAACAGAACATCATCTCTCAGGATTTCTGCGTGTCCCCCAACAAGTTGGTACTCCTGAACCGGGACGGCAGGATGAGTGCCATGGTCAACGAGGAAGATCACCTGCGCCTAGCCTGTCTGGACACCGGGCTGTGCCTGAAGGAGGTCTATGAAGCGGCGGACGCTCTGGACAGCCGCCTGGAGGACAGGCTGCATTTTGCCGCCTCCATCGAATGGGGCTACCTGGCCTCACGCCTGGAAAACGCCGGAACGGGCCTGAGGGCTTCGGTGATGCTGCATATGAGCGCCCTGGTGAACGACGGCACGATCGGCTGGGTTTTGAAGCGGATCAACCAGATGGGTCTTCAGATCAAGGGATATTGGGGGGAGGGGGACAACTCCCTCGGTGACATGTACCAGATCTCCAATCCCCTGTCGATCGGTCTTCGGGAGAAGGAGATCCTGTCTTCAATCGAAGAGGCGGCCCGGGAGATGGTGGAGTACGAGCGCAAGGCCCGGGAGGAGATGTTGGCCAGCCGCCGGATCGAGCTGGAGGATCGGGTGCACAGGGCATTCGGTGTATTGGGCTCCTGCCGGCTGATCTCTTCCAAAGAGGCGATAACCCTGCTGTCCGCCGTACGCCTGGGGATAAGTCTGGGGATCATTACCCAACCCCGAAGAGAGGTGATCACCTCCCTGATGATCCAGGCCCAAAAGGCGCACGTGCAAAAAAGTCTGGACCAAACGGATGACGATGCAGATAATAAATTAGTAGATTATACCCGAGCAAAACTGATACGGCATGCCCTCGAGGGGCATGTCCGGGAGGACAACAATGTTTAAGGGTTTGACTCAGCGCGCTCAGAAGATACTGACGGTACTGGCCCAGGAAGAGGCGAAGAGATTTCATTCCGACCAGCTTCTTCCTGAACATATAATAATAGCCCTGCTCAAAGACGGAGAGGGGGTCGCGGTCAAAGCATTGCAGAAAGCCAAGGTCGACCTCGGGGAGATGCAGCTGGAAATCGAGCGTTCTCTGCCGATGGGCAAGGGAGGGCTTATCCTGGGGGATGTTCCTCCGTCGAAGAGAGGCAAAAAGATTCTGGAGGATTCGGCTGCGGAAGCCCGCAACATGGGTCATGAGTACATCGGAACCGAACATCTTCTTCTGGCCTCCAGCCAGGAGCAGGACAGCGCCACGGCCCGCTATCTGAATCGCCAGAAGGTGGATGCCGGCAAGCTGCGGGAGCTGATCATCCAGATCAACGGGCTGGGTGACCTGAACCCGCAGATGCAGCAGAAGAGAAAGAGCCAGCCTCTGGCCAGGAAGGCCACCCCCACGCTGGATGAGTTCAGCAGGGATCTGACCAAACTGGCGCGGGAGGAGAAACTGGATCCGGTGATCGGCAGGAGCCGGGAGATCCAGAGGGTCGTTCAAATACTGGCTCGCCGTACAAAGAACAATCCGGTCCTGATCGGAGAACCCGGCGTGGGCAAGACGGCCATCGTCGAAGGGCTGGCCCAGAGGATCGTGACCGGCAATGTGCCTGATGCGCTGAGCGGGCGCCGCGTGCTGACCCTGGATCTGGCCTCTCTGGTTGCGGGAACCAAGTATCGCGGCGAGTTCGAAGAACGCCTCAAGAGGGTGATGAAAGAGATCGTAACGGCGAGCAACGTGATCCTCTTCATCGACGAGCTGCATACCCTCATCGGTGCCGGCGGGGCGGAAGGAGCAATCGATGCCTCGAATATGCTCAAGCCGGCTCTGTCCAGAGGGGAGCTTCAGTGCATAGGAGCGACCACACTCAACGAGTACCGCAAATACGTAGAGAAGGACGCTGCGCTGGAACGCAGGTTCCAGCCCATCTACGTGGAAGAGCCGACGGTGGATGAGACCATCGAGATTCTCAAGGGATTGAAGGAGCATTACGGCAAATTCCACCACGTCACCTATACCTACGAAGCCCTGGCAGCCTCGGCGGCTCTGTCCCACCGCTATGTTTCGGACAGGTTTCTTCCCGACAAGGCGATCGACCTGATCGATGAAGCGGGCAGTCGCAAGAAGATCGACAACAGCGTGAGGCCGAAGGAACTGGCCAAGATCGAAAGTGAGATCGAAAAACTCAGCGCGGAGAAGGGCAACCTCGTGGCCCAGCAGAACTACGAGAAGGCGGCTGCGATACGGGACCAGGTCAAAACCCTCCGCAGCCGGATGGAGGTGGTCAAGCAGGACTGGGAAGCAAACCTCCGGGTGGAGGAAAATCTGGTCGATGTTGAGGAGATCCAGACGGTGGTCTCCGAGATTACCGGCATTCCCCTCAACCGCATCGCTCAGAGTGAATCGGAAAAGCTGCTGAAGATCGAAGAGGAGCTGCACAAGCGGGTGATCGGACAGGATGCCGCCATCAATTCGATTGCCGCCGCTATCCGGCGTTCCCGAACCGGCTTGAGCTCGCCCAAGAGACCTCTGGGATCATTCATCTTCCTCGGTCCCACCGGGGTCGGCAAGACGTTGCTGGCCAAGACGCTGGCAGCCTTCCTGTTCGGCAACGAGGACTCCCTGGTGCGTATAGATATGTCCGATTTCATGGAGAAACACAATGTGTCCCGCCTGGTCGGCGCCCCTCCGGGGTATATCGGCTACGAGGAAGGGGGGATGCTGACAGAAAAGATCCGCCGACGTCCCTACAGCGTCATCCTGCTCGATGAAATCGAAAAGGCCCACCCTGATGTGTTCAACCTGCTGCTGCAGGTACTCGAGGAGGGGCAGCTGCAGGACAACCTCGGCCACACTGTGAGTTTCCGCAATACCGTACTCATTATGACCTCCAATGCCGGAGCCCGGGAGATCAGCAAGGATGCCTCACTGGGTTTTCATGTGGAAGAGGGCACGATGCACTACGAAGAGATCCGCACCAGCGCCCTGAGTGAGATGAAGAGGCTGTTCAATCCGGAGTTCCTCAATCGCGTCGATGAGACCGTGGTGTTCCACAGTCTGGACCGGGACCACCTGCGGGAAATCCTGGAGCTGATGGTCAAGGAGATTCAGGTACAGCTGAACGATAAGAACATCACCCTGCAGATGACATCCGCGGCGCGTACCTTCCTGATCGAGGAAGGTTACGACGAGAAGTACGGAGCTCGGCCGCTGCGCAGAACCCTTCAGCGCCTGGTTGAGGACCCCCTATCGATAGATATTCTAAAAGGGCGCTTCAAACAGGGCAGCACCATCGTGGTGGACTTCAAGGATCACAAGATCGCCTTCAGATCGAAGAGAACGCGGAAGAGCTCCGACAAGGGGACCCAGGCCCAGGGAGGAGATCCCGGCGACAGCTCCGATTCCTCCAAGCTTCCCCGGGAGCTCGCGGTACGCTGAGGCGGACCTCGGTCCGAGGAGAGTTTTTGCGCATCAGAGCCTCCCTATTGACTTTTCTCTCGATTGTTCTCCTGAGCCCTCCGGCAGGTGCCCAGAGTGCTGAAAATCTCTTCGAAGCCGGAAGAAAAGCCTTCCAGGACGGCATTTATGACATGGCGGGAAGGAACTTCCGGGAGCTGACCGATCAGTACCCGGAAAGCCCCTTCGCCGACGATGCCGAGTATCTCAGCGCAGTTGCGGATTTCTATCTCGGGGAGTTTCGAGCCTGCGTTTCCACCTTGAAGAACTACGCCCGCAAGTATCCCCGCTCGCCGAACAACAGCAGGGTATCCTACTGGCTCGGCAGCGCCTACTTCCAGCTGCTCGACTATGCGCAGAGCCATTCCCACCTCGAGGATCAGGTCGAGCGGTATCCCGAAGAACAGCCGTACTACGATCACGCTCTGCTGCTGAAGGCGATGGTGGAGGAGAATCTCTCCGATTGGGCGGCGGCGCGGCGCAGCTACCGGGAGGTGTTGAGCAGAGAGTCCGCCCGGGAGCTGTGGCCCGAGAGTCTGTACCGCTGCGGGGGCATCGACCTGCGCAGGGCAGATTACGCCGATGCGTTGACCGCTTTCACCCGGATCCTGGTAGAGTTCCCGGACTCGGCTTATGCGGATGAGGCGGTTTTCTTCCTGGGGGAGTGTCAGTTCTTCGTCGGCCGTTACGCCGAGGCTGAGCGAAGCTTCAGATCCGTTCTGGAGACCGATCCTCCGCCGGAACAGTTGGAGACCGGCCTGTATCGACTGGCCTTGATAACATCCGAGCTCGGCCGCAAGCCAGAGGCCCTGGAGTTCTGTACTGAGCTGCAGCGGCTTTTTCCCCGCAGCCGCTTTGCCGAACCCCTGGCCCGGCTGGAGGCGGACCTGCTGTTCGATCTGAGCCGCTACGCAGAGGCCTACGACGCCTATCGGCAGGCCCTGGCAACGGCCGGCGAAGCGCAGGAGCGGCAGGTCATCTACTACAACATGGGGCTTTCGGCCTACCTGGACGGGGATCTGCGCCGGTCCGTCGAGCCTCTGGAACAAGCGCTCCAGGGCCGCTGCGGGATCGCCGAGCGCAGCCTCTTTCGCCTGGCCGCCGCGCAGGCCGAGCTGGGTTCCGTGCAGGAGGCTTCCAGTCGTTTCGAAGAGTTCAGGCGCCGCTTCCCCTCGTCTGCGAAGCGCGAGGAGGCCACCAGGATCCTGTCCGCCCTGTACGACGAGGGAGGACGGCGCAGCGAAGCCGAAGCGCTGTATACCGAGCTGATCACCCGCTACCCGGGTTCCTCCTATCAGGACGAGTACCTGTTCAAGCGCGGCAGTTCCTATCTGCAGGGCGGCTCGATCACCGCCGCACTCAAAGACTTCCACTCCCTCAACGAGCGCCGCCCAGACTCCGCCTATCGCGGGGAAAGCACGTACAACATCGGCTACATCTACTCGCAGCGGGGGGAATATCAAAGGGCAATTCCCTATTTCGAAGACGTTCTGAAAGCCGATCCTTCGGCGGAGCTGGCCGGCCGGGCCATCCTGGCCGCAGGGGTGTCGGCCTTCAATGCGGGGGACTACGAGGCGGCGGCTCGGTTGTTTCAGAGGAATACCGGCCGGACCCCTCAGCCGGGCACTGCCGGAGCCGCCGGGGCGGCGTGGGTGGCAGAGAGCTGGTTCTACCTGGGCAGAACCTACTACAACAGCGAGCGGCTGGAGGCCGCCGCCGAGAGCTTCGCAAAAGCGGCACAGCTGTTGGGCGGATCGCCCCGGGGGACGGCCGGGCGAAAGGATGCCGGCACCGGCGGCCTCCAGGGTGAGGAGGCGCTGTTTTGGCAGGGACTGTCGGAGTTCAGGCTCGACCGATTCGCGTCGGCCAAAGAAACATTTCTGACCCTGACCACCCGCTATCCGGAGGGACAGAGGGCCGCGGAGAGTTACTACAGAGCCGGTATCTGTACCGCTCAGGTAGAGGGCTACGCACAGAGCATCGAGTACTACGACAGGGCGCTGCAGGCGGTAACCGCCGCGGCGGCGAACACCCAAAGCAGGGAGTACAGGGAAAACCTCCATCAGGAGATTCTTTATCAGAAGGGACTGAGCCAACTGTCCGCCGGACAGAGAGATCGGGCCGTTCAGACATATGAGACGCTCAGTCGGGAGTACCCGCAAAGCGCCCTGGCTTCAGAGGCCTTTTTCAAGATCGCCGAGGAGGATTTCCGATTAGGCGATTACAGAGCCGCCACCGCCGGCTTCCTCCGGGTCAAGGATCGCTTTCCCTCCACCCCGGCAGCGGCAACCGCTCTGTACTGGGCGGGACTGAGCGCAGCCCGGGCCGGAGACCAGGCCGCCGCCCTGGAGTACCTGATCGGCTACCTGGAGGACAATCCCGACGGTACCGGGGCTCCCACCGGTGGTTTGGTAGATTTGGCGATGCAGGAGATCCGGGGTATCCTCTCCGAGATCGGAGGTCCCCGGCAGGGGAGGGAGGGGCGGATATTCGAAGAGTTCTACAGGCGGGTCGATCGCAGTCCCTCCCTCGAGCCGGAGCTCAAGAATCGGGTGCGCCTGGAATATGCCCGTTTTATTTTTACAGAAAAACCCGAGGCAGCGATGGCAATACTGCAGACCGTGAGGGGCGAGGATCCGGCGGAACCCCTGGCCGGCGAGGTGAACTTCATGATCGGAGAGTACTACCGGACCGAGGGTGAGCTGGAACGGGCCTACGACATTTTCAGCGGAATAATCGGCGCCAATTCCGAGAGGCCGGGAGCGGAATCACAGCTGGCGATCGGCCGGATATTGGAGGCCCAGGGCCGCAACCAGGAAGCGGCGGAAGAGTACCTGAAAGTGCATTTCCTGTACCCGGATCATGCAGATCTGGCGGCTGAGGGCCTTTACATGGCCGGGCTAATGTACTGGAATGAGGGATACCGGGACAGGGCGGCGGAGCTGTTCGACAGGCTGGCGAGGGAGCATCCGGACAGCCCCTGGCTGGAGCAGGTGCCCTGACTATCGGCGAGGCGAGGCAGCTATGACAGAAACCGTAGAGTTTATGGATACAACGCTTAGGGACGGAAACAAACTTCCCTTTGTCGTCCTGGACCGGCATGACCGCCTGGTGATAGCCAGGCAGCTGGCTGCGCTGGGGGTGGATATCATCGACGCCGGCTATCCGGCCGCCTCAGAGGAGGAGCGGGACATCGTCGGGATAATCGCTGAACAGGTGCGGGGCCCCCGTATTTCCGCCCTGTCCCGGGCGGTGGTGGAAGACGTGGCGGAGGTTTGCGAGCTGCTGTCAAAAAGCCGCAAACCCCACGTGCACATCTTCCTTCCCCTTTCGCCCAATTTCCTCGAGAACAAGCTTCAGCTTTCGAAAAAAGAGATCCTGGCCCGGATTCGCCGCTGCCTGGAGACGGCCGGAAAACTGCCGGTACAGTTCTCTTTCGGCCAAATCGGGGAGGCGGAGCCGGAGTTTCTAATCGAAGCTGCGGCGGTGGTGGCCGACAGTGGAGCTGCGGTGCTCAACCTGGCCGACACCAACGGCGGGATGCACCCGCAGCAGGCCGCCGAGTTGATCGGGAGGATTGCAGCCGCCCTCGGCCCTAAACCGGCACTCAGGATCGGGGTGCATTTCCACAATGACCTGGGGCTGGCCACCGCCAATTCCCTGGCCTGCCTGGAAGCGGGGGCGCGCCATGTCGAGTGTACTGTCGGCGGGCTGGGTGAGAGGGGAGGCAATGCGGCCCTGGAGGAGATTGTTTTCGCCCTGGAGGCATTCGGGCAGCGGTTGGGCTTATCCCATAATATACGGTTGGATCAGCTGTGGCGCACCTCTACGCTGCTGTCACGCCTGACGGGGATTTTTCCCCATCCGAACAAGGCGGTGATCGGAAAATGTGCGCTGCCGGAATCGATGCCCGGAGACGGAGGTGATGCGGGAAAAACGCTTCCGGGACACCTCGGGCAGCTGCTGCGGGGAGCCACCATCGGCAGATCAGAGGATTCCCTGTTCGGAGATCAGGAGATGAGCCGGGCTGGATTCCAGCAGCAGCTGCAGAGTTACCGGATCGATATCGAGGAGGTGGATCTGGACAAAGCCTACGGCCTTTATCAGTCCCAGGTTCGCAGGAAAAAAACGGTTACCCTGAGTGAGGTGCAGTCGATCGTGGAGCAGGCCCGTCTGCGGCAGACCCAGGCGGTCTTTTCGCTCGGCTCCTTCAGCGTGATGACTGGTTCCCACTGCCTGCCCGTGGGAAGCGTGGAGCTGAAGACGGGAGACTCCCAGCTGGTGCAGACTGCGACGGGTACCGGACCGGTGGATGCACTGTGCCGGGCCGTGGACAGGGCGGTCGGACTGGACCCGCGGTTGATTCTGTACTCCGTGGATATGCTCACCGAAGGCAAAGACGCCCGGGCTGAAATAACGGTCAGTTTAGCCTACATGGGAAGACGGTTTCACGGACACTCCGGTTCGACGGATGTGGTGGAAGCCAGCCTGCGGGCCTATCTGGATGCTGTGAACAGCATCGAAGCCCACCGGCGAGCCTATCCGGAGGAACAGTTCTACATCAACGGCGAAGAGCTCTGGTGGGAGTAGTCAGGGATGCAGCCGCTCATTCGTTGACCCGCTCGACGTACTCACGGCTCTCGGAGTTGACCAGTATCTTGTCTCCCGCCTTGATGAACAGCGGCACCTTTACCACCAGCCCCGTTTCCAGCGAAACCGGCTTCGTGGCTCCGGATACCGTGTCCCCCTTCAAACCCTCTCCGGCTTCGGTCACGGTCAGCGCGACCTTATATGGCAGCAGGATATCGATGGGTTTTTCATCCCAGAAGGACAGTTGCACGGTTTCCCCCTCGAGGATGAACAGCCGCTTGTCCTCATGGCCCTCAATGGGCATCGTGAATTGCTCGTAGGTCTCCAGATCCATGAAGTGGAACAGTTCCGCGTCGGCATAGAGGAACTGAACATCCCTCGACTCCACGTTGATGTCCTCGAGATTCTCCTGGCTCTTGTTGACCTGTTTAAGCACCTGGCCGGTGACCAGGCTTTTGAGTTTCAGACGAACGAAGGCCGAGCCTTTTCCCGGATTGACGAACTCCCGCTCTACGACCACATGGGGTTCATCTTTGATGAGCAGAAATACACCTTTGGAAATAGCACCTGCGCGTATCATAGATTTTTCCTATCCTAATGACTTCCCCCTCCTGTTTCAAGGGTGAGGGGCAGTTCAAGTTTGTTCTGATGCGGGCTCTTGCCCTGAAGGGTCGAAGGCGCCGAAGGGCAGCAGCCGGCGGATCGAACTCTGGCCGAGCAAAAACATGAGCAGGCGCTCCAGCCCCAGGGCGACGCCGGAGCAATCGGGGAATCCCCTTTCCCGGAGAATGCGCAGCAGCTCCCGGTCGCCGGGATGGGGCACCAGGCCCCGCTGCTTCGCCCTGTCCTGGCTGTCGTAGAAATCCTCGTAGGCGCCGGGATCTGTTTCCTCGGAGTAGCAGTTGGCGATCTCCACGCCGCCCAGATACAGCTCCCACCGCTCGGCCCAGGGGGTCCCAGGTTTTCCGCGTGCCAGGGTGGGGATCAGGGCGGGGTAGTCGTAGAGGACCACGGCCCGATCGGCGGGCAGTTTGGGTTCCACGGCGCTCAGGAAGATCTTGTGGAACAGATCCTCCGGACCGTCCTCCCTCGTGACCGAAAGGCCGATCCGCCGGGCTGCCGCGGCCAGCGCATCGGCGCCTCCCTCGAGCAGCTGATGCAGGTCCGGCTGCAGACAGCTGCGGAAAGCCTCGGCCATGGACAGGCGAAGGAATGGAGCGCAGCAGTCCACCTGCTGATCTCCCCAGGTGAGGACAGGCTGCAGAGACAGCCCGGCCAGCAGATGGCCGAAAAGCTGTTCGGTGATGTCGATGGACTGCAGGTAATCGGAGCCCAGGGTGTACCATTCCAGCATCGTGAATTCCGGATTGTGGATGTCCGTTGTCGGTTCGCTGTTACGGAAGGATTTGCAGATCTGAAAGATACTGCCGGATCCCGCAGCAATCAGCCGCTTCATCCACAGTTCCGGGGATGGGATGAGGTAGCAATCCCGTTCGGCGCCGTGGCGCGGCAGGTAGCGGGTGCTGAACACCTCCAGAGAGCCTTCCGGTATCAGGGAGGGGCAGAGCAGTGCCGTATCCACTTCCAGATAACCCCGATCGCGGAAAAAATCCCTGGTCAGCTGGATGAGCCGAGCTCTGTTTCGCAGCAGTTGAAAATCGCAGCTATCCACAGTGCAGAAATCCTCTATACGCAGCCATTGGACAACGGGGTGCGGGTGTGACTATATTCTGAAAAACGTTTCGCATCGAGTCATCGCAATCATGTTGGAATGACGAAATTTTTTCGTCGTCATCATAATACCGAGCGGAGCGCTTCGCGGCAAGGAGAATATGTGAATCCCGATGATTTGACACCCGGCGAGGAAAGCGCGGGTTTTCGGCTGATCTCAAACAGGCAGATGCGGGAGTACAGCTCCCGGGCTCTGCATTACCGGCACCTGAACACCGGCTGCCAGGTGTTTCACCTCTGGAATGAGGATCCGGAGAATCTGTTCGCTTTCACCTTCCGCACCCCGCCCCAGGACGACACCGGTGCGGCCCATATCCTCGAGCACTCCGTGCTCTGCGGCTCCCGGCGTTTCCCGCTGAAGGATCCCTTTGTCGTGCTGCTGGCCAGCAGCCTGCAGACCTTTCTCAACGCCTTCACCTTTCCCGACAAGACCGTGTATCCGGCCAGCAGCATGGTGCAGAGGGATTTCTTCAATCTCATGCTGGTAGCCGCAGATGCGGTCTTCTTTCCCCTGCTGCAGAAGGAGGTCTTCCTGCAGGAGGCGCATCATCTGGAACCGGAGGACCGGGATCGGGCGAACGGCCTTATCCGTTCCGGGGTCGTGTTCAACGAGATGAAAGGGGTATTCTCCAGCGCCGAAGCGGTCGTGGCCAACGCTTCCCTGCGCAGTCTCTTTCCGGATTCTCCCTACGGATTCGAGTCGGGGGGGCATCCAAAAGCGATCGCCACCCTGACGCACCGTCAGCTGCAGGACTTTCACCGGCGCTTCTACCACCCGGGGAACTGCCGAATTTTCCTTTTCGGAAACATCCCCACTCCGGTAACCCTCGAGTTTCTCGAGAAGCAATTCTTGAGCTCCTTCGGCCCTGCGGAGTCTCGGTCGGAGGTTGCAGCCCAGCCCCGCTGGGTTGAACCCCGGCTGGTGGAGACAACCTTTCCCGGGCAGACGGGCAAGGCTACGGTCACTCTGAACTGGCTCACGATTCCGGTGACTGATCCGGTAAAGCTTCTCGCCTTCGAGGTGCTCTCAGAGATTCTGATCGGAAACGAAGGCGCCGCCCTGCAGAAGGCTCTTCTGGAGTCGAAGCTGGGGGACGATCTGTCTCCGGCAACGGGACTGGAGACGGAGCTGAGCGAGTTGGTATTCACCGTGGGACTGCGGGGAGTCGAAACCCGGGCTGCCGGATCCGTGCAGGAGCTGGTTCTCTCGACCCTGGCGGAACTGGCCGAGCGGGGAGTGCCTGAGGAAATGGTGCAGGCCGCGCTGCACCGGGTGGAGTTCCGCAACTCCGAGATCCAGAGGGGGGGGCGGCCGTATTCGCTGACCCTGATGCGGAGGGCTCTGCGGGGATGGCTTCATGGAACCGATCCCCAGGCGACCCTGGAGTTCCGCCGGCCGATGGATTTGTTGAAGGCCGAAGCCGCGGGGGGCGGATATTTCGAGCGGCTCATAGAGGAGTACCTCGTCAGCAATCCCCACCGAAGCACCGTGCTGGTTCGACCCGACCCAGACCAACAGCGTCGGGAGCAGGAGGAGGAACAGCGGGAGCTGCGGGTTATCCGGGAAGGGTGGGGGCCTGGGGGCAGAGAAGAGCTCCAGCTGGAGCTCGAGCGGCTGAAGGCCTTTCAGGAGCAGGAGGACAGTGCCGAGGTCCTTGCCCGAATTCCCGCGCTGCATCTGACCGATCTGCGCCGGCCGGTGGAAGTCATACCTACGGAATACCCGGACCGGCAGCTGTCATTCCCTCTCCTGTACCACGATCTGTACACCAACGGTGTGATATATCTGGATCTGGCCTTCGACACCGGGGTGGTGGATGAGCGTTTCCTCCCCCTCTTGCCTCTCTTCAGCCGGGCCGTTCGAGGCAGCGGGCTGCCCGGTGTGCCCTACTACGATGTGGCCCGCAGGCTGTCCCTCTACACCGGGGGGTTCGGCGCCGCTCTGAGCGCCGATACTGCGGTACAGCCGAAGGGTTCCGTCCGGGGACGCCTGATTTTCCGGTTAAAGATGCTCGAGCAGAACCTGGGCAGCGCCGTCAGGCTGGCCGGGGATCTGCTCGCCAAGGCGGACTTCCGCGACTACGACCGGCTGGAGACGATCGTCCGGGAAATGCGCAACGACCTGAAGGCTTCGCTGGTACCGGGGGGCAGTCACTATGCGGCTCTGCGCGCCGCCGCCCGATTATCTGCCGCTTCGGTGATCGAGGAAAGTTGGAAGGGAATCTCTCAGTTCACCTGGATGGACTCTCTCAGCCGCGGTTTGGCAAAAGGGCAGAAGGGTTTCGACGACCTGGCCGGAGCCCTGGAAGCCCTGAGGGCCCGCCTGATCGACCCGTCGGCGCTCACCGTGAACGTGACCTGTGAACAGCAGGCGGCTGAGGCAGCGATGAGCGCCGCGGCCGAACTGGTCGCCTCCCTCGGGAGCCCTGCGGCGGCGCTCAGCGGCGCCGTGGTCAGCCCGTTTTCCCTAGACCCGCTGCCCGAGGCAAAAGCGGAGGCGCTGGTGGGCTCGATGAACGTCAACTTCGTGGCCCACGAGTTTCCCGCCAGCCTCTTCGGCAGCGTCGAGAACGCCCACGAATCGGTACTGGCCCACTTCCTCACCACCGGATATCTCTGGGAGCGGATCCGCATGCAGGGTGGCGCCTACGGCGCAGGAGCCGGGGCGAACGGTCTGGAAGGGCTGTTCGGCTTCTCCACCTACCGGGACCCCAACACTTTGAGCAGCCTGGCCTCTTTTCGGGAGGCTCTGAGTTTCGCCTCCCGGATCGACCTGGATGCGGATACATTCGAAAAAATAGTGATCGGTGCGGCGGGAAAGGAAGACAGGCCCATGGCTCCCGGAGAGAAGAGCTTCGTGGCCTTCAGAAGGAAGATGCTCGGGATAACCGACGAACAGCGTCAGGCCCGACGGGATGCCCTGATCGACTGCACCCCCGACCAGATGCGGCAGGCGGCTAAAAGCCTGCTGGCTCGTTTCGACCGGGGTGCAACCGTGATTTTCACCCATCCAGAAGCCCTGCAGAGAGACAGAGGGAGCCTGGAGGCCATGCGAGCCGCATTCCTCGAGCTTCCGGATTAGGAAAGTTCAGGCCCGTCAGCGGCAATGGGCAGACTGACCGTAACAGTTGTGCCGCGGCCGGGGGTCGAACTGAAATTCATGGTTCCGCCGTGCTCGCGAAGGATGCGCTGGGAGATGGACAGGCCCAATCCGGTCCCGCCCTGTTCGCTGCGGGTCGTGAAGAAGGGGTCGGTGAGCTTTTCCAGATCTTCCGGCTGGATGCCCGTGCCCTGATCCTCCACCTCTATTTTCAGGACCCGCAGCTTTGGCTCGAAGCGGGTCGATATACGCACCCGCCGGTTTTTGTCCGGAAGGGCAAGGCAGGCGTTGTGCAGCAGATTCAGAACCACCTGCTCCAGCCCGATCCGGTCTGCCGGGATCCGCGGGAGGTCCTCCTGCAGATCGAGAACGAAGAAGTCGGTGGTTTTGACGATTATATACCGGGACAGGTCGACGATCGTGCGGATTACCTGATTCACGTTCGTCGGCTCCCGCGCACCCGCGGCGCCTCCGCGTACGAATCTCTTCATCTCGGAGACGATATGCTCGATTCGGGACGTACTGGATTCGATCTCGGAAAACGCCGAGGCGGCGGCCTCCTTGAACTCCCGGTACCCCATCCCGGATAGACGAATCGTATCATCCGCCGGCTCGCCGGACTCTGTCAGAGTGAACAGTCGGGGCAATCCCTCCCGGAGAAAGCGGGCGTTCATACCGATCACCTGATTCGGGTTGTTCACCTCATGGGCCACCCCGGCTACCAGCGCTCCCAAAGAGGCCAGCTTGTCGGCACGCATCAGTTGCTGCTGCTGGGCTTGCAGCTGCTGCTCCGCCTCCTTGCGCTGAGAGATGTCCCTGATGATCACCACCTCCGCGGCTTTCTTCTGCCAGGTCGTCCGGGCCCCGGTGATCTCCACCGGTATCACCCTCTGCTCCTTGCTTACGATGCGGGTTTCGTAGCGCTGCGGAGCAACCCCTCCGGCTTTTCTCTCGCTGAAGCGGCTGGATACTGCGGTCCGTTCATCCGGATGAACCAGATCGCGGAAGTGCATGTTTCTGAGCTTCGCGGCGTCGTATCCGGAAATCTCACCGCACTGCTGATTGGCGTAGAGGATCCGTCCCCCGCCGGAAATAATCAGGATGGCGTCGGCGGAGTTTTCGGCCAGGGCCTTGAAGTGTCCCTCCGCCGCTCTCAGATAGGAAACCATCTGATTGTAGCCCCGGGCCAGCTGTCCGATCTCATCCTCGGAGGGGACCGGCACGTACATGCGGTAGTTCCCCGAGGAGACCTGTCTCACCGACTCGTTGAGGGTGACCAGGGGTTTCACCAGACCTCTGCGGAAGGTGACGGGAAAACCGAATACCACGAGCACGTAGGTGGCCAGGGCGACGAGCACCAGTTTCGAGGAGAAACGGTGGATCCAGAGGCGATAATCGCTGTAGGGCAATCCGATCCGATAGGACCGGCCTCCCGACTCGAGTTCGTAGAACAGGTAGAAGCTGCTCGTATCCGCCGCATCGAGATAAAGGAACCGAGGAGCCAATCCCTCCCGTGCGGGTATCAGCCCTTCGGCGCCTCGATACCTGGCCAACCTGCCGGCCTCCTCGGGGGAGATCGGCTTTCGGGCATGCATGAGCTGCGTCCGGGCCGTGCCGGTGGACAGGATATAGGCCACCCTTGGAGACAGACCCGACCAGTCCCGGTTCCGGATCGCTGCCTCGGCCTGCTCGATTTCCCTGTAGTACAGATCCGCCAGACCGCTGTGGACCACCGGCATCAGGGCGCTGGATGTAATCCCGAAAACGACCATGATCACCGCCACGGAAATGCCGGTAAGCTTGAAAACGTAACTTGTCGGCTGGGGGGCGTTGTTGACGTACACGATGAAGACGAGCAGGCAGGTCAGCAGGGAACCGTTGTTGAACAGCAGGGCGTAGGTGTTGCTGGATATCGTACCGATCTGGTACAGCAGGTAGGTGAGGGCGATCATCGTGGTTGCCAGGGTGAGCAGGGCGAAACTCCGGGTCGAATGCGCCACCCGTCCCACCGGGCGCAGCAGATAGTGGACAGAGGAGGAACCGCCGGCGCTCTCGAGCCTGGAGGAGCGCACTACTTTACGGAGCAGGACCAGGATGGACCAGAGATAGCCGATCAGGATGAGGTAACTGATTCTGGAGCCGTGGACGAAGGAAAAATATTCGGCTTTGAAGTCGTAGCTGACCGAGGCGCCGCGTCTGGCAAACAGGGAGCCCCATACGATCAAAGCGGCTCCCAGGGTCACGATCAGTACGATGCGGGACTCCAGCCGG
>Ga0315553_10000057_pt1 | contig 86356 bp, 73 predicted proteins | sample SalMarSW160140MG_FD_203099 | JGI IMG/M metagenome (GOLD analysis project Ga0315553, IMG submission 203099) | Salt marsh sediment microbial communities from the Plum Island Ecosystem LTER, Massachusetts, United States - Salt Marsh Sediment SW1601-40 ... | reverse complement strand
AGCGTCGCCTCCTGGCGGACGATGGCGAGTTCGAGGGCCGGAGTCGGCGGGTAGTGGGTGCGGACCTGGGCGGCGTAGCGGTCCTTGAGCGGGGTGATGATGCGCCCGCGGCTCGTGTAGTCCTCCGTGTTGGCGCTGGCCACGACGAACACGTCGATCGGCAGGCGGATCCGGTAGCCCTTCACCTGCACGTCGCGCTCTTCCATCACGTTGAACAGGCCGACCTGCACCTTCTCGGTGAGATCTGGCAGCTCGTTGATGCAGAAGATCCCCCGATGGGTGCGGGGCACCAGCCCGAAGTGCATCGTCTCCTCGTCGGCGAGGGAACGGCCCTGGGCGACCTTCACCGGATCGACGTCGCCGATCAGGTCGGCGATCGAGACGTCGGGTGTGGCCAGCTTCTCGACGTAGCGGTCGTCGCGGTGCAGCCAGTCGACGGGGGTCGCGTCCCCGTGCTCGGCGACGAGCGCGCGCCCGCGCGCCGAGACGGGCGCCGTCGGATCGTCGGGGATCTCGGTGCCCGCAATGACGGGAACCCACTCGTCGAGCAGCCCCGTGAGCTGCCGGATCATCCGCGTCTTCGCCTGCCCCCGCTCGCCGAGGAAGATCAGGTCGTGACCGCAGAGCAACGCGTTCTCGACCGCCGGCACCACCGTGTCGTCGTAGCCGAGCACACCCTCGAAGACCGAGGCTCCCTTGCGCAGGCGCTCGAGCAGATTCACCCGGATCTCCTCGCGCACCGGGCGCGCGGCGTAGCCGGCGGCGAGCAGCGCTCCGAGCGTGGTCGGCTTCGGCGGGACGAGGGGCATCCGGTTCTCCTGCGCGCGTTCGGACCCCACTATACAGCGGAGCCGCGATCGCAGGGTCAGCGGCGTCGGCGCGTCAGCAGCTGGATGCGGCGTTGGATGATCTGGAGCTTGCCGTCGTCGCGGACGATCAGGTCCGGCGGGAGCTCGGTGCGATCGATCAGCTCCGACGTGTGCTCGATCCGGTTGTCGGTCGTCGGGTGACTGGAGAGGAACTCCGGCATCGCGTCGGCGTCCTGGGCGGCGAGCGTCTCGAAGAAGCTCACGAGTCCTCGCGGGTCGTAGCCGGCGCGCGGCAGCACCTCGACCGCGAACGCGTCGGCCTCGGCCTCGGCTTCCCGCGTGAACCGGTTGACGAAGGCCACGGCCGCGAGCTCGCCCACCATCTGCCCCCCGGCGGCGGCGTTCCCGCCCACGAAGACCGCGGCCGCGATCGAGGCGACCTGGTACAGGATGCCGGTGTTGCGCTGCATGTTGTAGTTGCGCGCCACGTGGCGGCGCACCACGTGCCCGACCTCGTGGGCGATCACGCCCGCCAGCTCGCTCACGTTCGCGGCCTCGAGGATGATGCCGGTGTGCACGTAGACGTGACCGGCGGGCAGTGCGAAGGCGTTGAGGCTGTCGTCCTCGACGACGTCGAATCGGAACTGGTACGGCTGGGGACCGGAGGCCGCCACGATCTCCGCGCCGATCGCCTCCACGTAGTCCACGACGTAGGGGTCCGTGACGAAGTCGAGCTCGCGGCGGAGGTCGCGCGCCTCCTGGGCGCCGATCTCCTCCTCCCGGGAGACGCTCAGCGTTCCGCATCCGGTCAGGGCGGCGACCAGCGCGGCCCCGAGCAACAGGGCCTTCGAGAGCCGGAAGAGCCTGCGTTCCACACCTCCGGTATCGGCGCCCCGGAGGCGGGCCTTCACAGCAGGGCGGCCGGATCGTAGCCGGGACGCCGTGAGAGCGTCTCCGTCAGGTGCCGGATCACCAGCAGTACCGCCGTCTCGAAGCGGTCGTTGACGACGATCGGGATCCGCAACCGCTCGGCCGCCTCGAGGAACTGGTCCTGGATGCGCAGGATCGCGTCGAGGTTGTCGAGGTACTGATGTGCGGGTCGCAGGCGGGCGCCGTCCGCGCGCGTCGCGAAGCGCCCCGCGTAGGACTCGCGATCGAGGACGGCGACCACCAGGAAGATCAGGTCGGCGCGTTCGGAGTAGGCCTCGAGGTCGAGCACGCCCGGGAAGAGCGAGACTCCGTCGATCACGGTGCTCGCGTTCTCCTCGATCGCGCGCTCGATCGACGCGCGCACCCCGACGCCCACGGTCGCGGTCTGGGCGCGAAAGCTCTCCAAGAGCGGGTCGGCGCCCAGCACCCCGGGCGGGTAGTGGGTGTAGGCGTCGAAGGAAGAGCCGTGGATCGCCGGCGCGAGCTGCGGCGAGAGCATCAGGCGCATGATCTGTCGGATCGAGTCCGTGGACAGGACCCGGCCGATGCCGAGGCGATGCGCGGCCTCGAGGGCGATCGCCGTCTTGCCGACGCCCGCGGCGCCCCCGAGCAGCAGGAGCACCGGGCGCCGCGGGTCCTCGTAGTGCCGCCAGACCAGGTAGCGCTCCGCCGCCTTGGGCCCGACCCCGCGCGCGATCGTGTCGTAGGCGATCCGGCGCAGGTCGCGGCGGTCGATCACGGACAGGCCGCGCCGGCGCAGCTCGCGCTCGATGTCGCGCGCCGACTCGAAGGCGTCGTTGGGGTCGAGGGCCGCCGCCAGCAGCGACTGGGAGAGCACCCCCTTCGAGAAGGGCTGCTCGCGCCCCTTGCCCCGCACCAGGATCTCGGGCGCCGGCTCCCGCGGCGGCTCGACCTCGAAGATGGCGGGATCGATCAGCTCGTGGAGCACCTCCACGATCGCCGCCTTGTCCACCACCCCCCGCGGGCGCAGGCGGTCGCGGACGGCGTTCGCGGCGGCGTTGGCCTCCTCGAAGGGCACGCCGCGCGCGATCAGCGAGTGGATCATGATCCCGCGCATGAAAGGCCGGCGGACCCCACCATCCTCCACCCACAGCCGCCGCTCTTCGGACTCGGCCGGGGCCGGCGCGGTGGGAGGGCTCGAATCGGGTCGTTCGCCTCGCTTGGGATCGGTCATGCGGCCTCGCACGCTACTCCAGCGCACCCGGACCTTCATCCGTGCTTCGCGGAGTCTTCGCCCTGGAAAACGACAATTCACCCCGCGGATTGGCTTGACTCGACCGGGCGGTCGGGTCTACGTTCCGCTCGTCCTGTGGAGGGGGGGTCGGCCACGGACATGCGAGCTGCCCGCGAACTGTATTCCGTGGGTGACGTCGTGAAGATCATCGGGGTCTCGCGCCGTCAGCTCCAGTACTGGGACGAGACTGATCTGGTCCGTCCCGGGTTCCGGACTCCCGGGGGCCATGCGCGTTACGCGTTCGAGGATCTGGTGGCCCTCCGGACTGCCAAACGACTGATCGATGCCGGCGTCTCGGTCCAACGGATTCGGAAATCGATCCGTGCGCTGAGAGAGTTGCTGCCTTCGGTCCAGCACCCGCTGGCCGAGGTCGTGCTGGTGGCGACGGGCGATGTGGTGCTGGCCTTCCGGGACGGGACCGCCTTCGATGCCGTCTCGGGGCAGGAATGGATCTTCGAGATCGCGCAGCTCCAGCGCGAGATCGAGGCCTTCCGCGGCGAGCGCGCCGATCCGTCCCGTTCCACCGCCCCGACCCAGGCCCGGGTCGGCGGCCGTACACCCTGAGCTCCCGTTGATCCCCTCCGGAGTGAGCCGACTCCGGATCGCCTCGCCGGCGTCCAGCGGCCCGATCCCGGGCCGCGCCGTGGGAAGCGCGGAGGCCCCCCGGCCGCTCTGCTGCGGACAGCCAAGGGGGAACCTCGCATGCGGGTGATCGCGATCGTCAACCAGAAGGGGGGCTGTGGAAAGACCACCACGGCGGTGAACCTGGCCGGTGCTCTCGCGGCCGACGGCTACCGCGTGCTGGTCATCGACCTCGATCCTCAGGCCCACGCCACGCTCGCCCTGGGTGCGGATCCGGAGCGCCTCGACGAGAACCTCTACGAGGTGTTCACGGACCCCGAGGGCGCGCGCCGACTTCCCGAGGTGTGCCTCCGGGTCGCGGAGCGGATCGACGTCGCTCCCTCGGGCATCGTGCTGTCCGCGCTCGAGCAGAAGCTCGCGACCGAGCCCGTGGAGACGCGCACCGATCGCCTCGCCCGCGCCCTGGACGCGATCGGCGAGCGGTACGACTTCGTCCTGATCGACTGCGCCCCGGCCGTCGGCCTGCTCACCTTCAATGCCCTGCGCGCCGCGCGCGAGGTGATCGTTCCGCTCGAGACCAGCTACTTCGCGATCCACGGGGTCCAGAAGCTGCTCGAGACGATCGCACTGCTCGCCGAGCGGATCGGGCACGAGCTCTCCGTCCGCATCCTGCCAACGCTGTACGACGGACGCACCCGCTACGCGCGGGAGACGCTCGGAGAGATCCGGGAGATGTTCAAGGACCTCTGTTACGACACCGTCATCCGCCAGAATGTGAAGCTGCGCGAGGCGGCGCGGCGCGGACGACCGATCCACGCGGTCTCCCGCACCGCGAACGGAGCGCACGACTACGCGGCCCTCGCGGTCGAGGTGGCCGCCGACGCGCCGGAAGCAGCGGACGCGCCGGCGTCGTCGCTGGCCCCGGAGCGAGAGGCGCCCCGAGAGGTGGTGGTCCGCTTCCGCGACCGGCGCGCCCGCGACGTGCGCATCGCCGGCGACTTCAACGGCTGGGTGCCCGACCGCGGCGTGCGCTCGCTGATCGAAGCCGAAGGCGAGACGCGCGTGTGGACCAAGATTCTCCAGCTGGCACCGGGTCGCTATCAGTACCGCTACGTCGTCGACGGCGAGTGGCGCGAGGACCCGGACAACCCGGAAGGCGTCGCGAGCAACGTGGGTGGCCGCAACTCGATCCTCGTCGTCCGTTAACCCCTCCCCTTCTCCGAGCCGAGCACAGCCTTGCCCCGCGATCTCGACGACGTCCTGCACTTCTTCCTTCCGATCGCCGAGGAGAGCGAGCCGCGGACGCACGGCCCTTCGGGTGCGACGGCGGAGACCCGTCCGGTCGCGCTCCCGATCCTGTCGGTTCCGGTCGCGAGCCGCGACGTGGTCCGGGCGGCCTTCAGCTGGAACCTGACCGTCGAGCTCGCGCGGCTCGGGGCGCGGGCGACGCTGGTGGTGCCGCACGACCCTTCGGCCTCCGCGCTGTGGCCCCCGCCCGGGCGCGGACCGCTCGGCGCGCGGATGGTCCCGGCCGCCGTCGGCGACGTGGCGGCGCTGACGCGGGTCGCCCTCGACATCGCGATCGCCGAGGCCGACGGCTGCGACGAGGGAGGCGTGGTGGTCGTCTGCACGCCACCTGCCTGGCTGATTGGCGACGGAGCGACGCGCGCCCTGCTGCGCTGGCTGCTCCTGCTCGCGACCCCGGACGTGCGCGATCTCCAGGAGGCGTACGCCCTGACCAAGCTCGCCTACCAGACTGGCTCCCAGCCGTTGGTCGGCCTGGTGATCCACGGCGTGCGCCGGATGCGCGATGCGGAGCTCGCCTTCGCCCGCGTCGCAGACGCCGCCTCGCGGCATCTGGCTCGGACGCCGGTGAGCTACGGTTTGCTCGCCGACGACCTTCACGTCTACCGGGCGATCGCGTCGCAGCGACCCATCGGCCTGGAGCACCCGCAGTCGAGGGCGGCGCGGGCGCTGCGCGACGTGGCGCGAATGCTCTGGGAAGACGCTCGGAAGTTGCTGCTTGTCTGACCTGAGGCTCACCACGCCCCCGGCGCCGGAGGAGCGCCGCCGCGTCCTGCGCGACGCGCTGGGCTCGATCGTCGTCGGCTGGCATCCGCTGGCGGAGAACGTGCTCGGCGCCGACGCGCGGATCGACTGGGTCGGGCGCGACGGGCAGGGGCGCTGTGTGATCGTGATGGTCGGCCGCGGCGGCGACGACCTGGCGCTGGTGGCCCGCGGCCTCGCCCAGCGCGACTGGGTCGCCGCCCGCATCCCGGACTGGATCCAGCTCGCACCCCATGCCGGCATGCGGCCGGACGCGGAGGTTCGCGTCGTGCTGCTGGCACCCCACTTCCAGCCCGCTGCCCTCGCCGCAGCCCGCGCCGTCGGCCCGGGCACCCTGCGACTCGGGCTGCTGCGCTTCGTCGAGAACGGCGTCGGCGTTGGTGCCCTGATCGAGGCCCTGAGCCCGACCGGTCAGGCCGAGTCCCCTGCCCGGGAAGGCGGGGGATTCCGGTCCGGGCTGTCGCCGGCCGACCTCGATCTCACCGCCGAGGAACGCGCGGAGTTCGACGTCCCGGATCCGGAGTAGCGGCCCGATCCGGTTGCGCCCCGCGGGGAAAATCTCCGCCCTGCGCAGAAAGTTTCAACACCTCTGCACCGCTCGAAGCCACTCCCTCCTCAGGGGCGGCTCCGTCTCGGAGTGGTCTCTCCGCGGCGGCCGCCGCGACCGCGCACCGCAGGCGGAGCGCGCTGGCACTGGGAATCGGAGGATTGGGATGTCGGCACCGACGTGCTCCCCCGCGCGTCAACCGAGTGATGAAGAGCTCGTCGAGCGGGTCCTCTCCGGCGAGCGCGACGCCTTCGACCTGCTGTATTCGCGCTACGTCGGGCGCGTGTTCCGATTCGCGGAGAAGCGGCTGCGCAACCGGGCCGACGTCGAAGAGACCACCCAGGAGATCTTCATCAACATCTTCTCCTCTCTGGGCTCGTTCCGGGCCGAGGCCCCCTTTGCCGCCTGGGTGCTGGGCGTCGCCCGCTTCACGATCGCGAGCCGGTTCAAGAGGAGGCAGCACCCGACGGTGCCCCTCGAGCCCAACGGCGACGGCGAGGGCGAGCTGGAGCTGGACGGCTTCGCCGGTCCGCGCGAGGCGACGCCCCTGGAGCAGTACGAGCTTCAGGAGCGCATCGCACAGCTGGTGCGCGCCGCCGAGAAGCGCCTGTCTCCCGAGCAGCGTGAGCTGTTCCGTCTACACCACCTCGAGCACCACCCGATCTCGGACATCGCCGCGGCGCTCCGGAAGAGCGAGGACGCGGTGAAGTCGAATCTCTACCGCGTTCGCAAGGTGCTGCTCGCGCGTTGATTCGCCTCGAGCCGGCAGTATGCTGCCGCGGCGATGGCCGATGCGTTGCGCTTGGCGGGGTACCCGGAGCCTTTGGGGCTGGCAGTTCGCCAGGGATCGCGAATCGCGGCGCGGCCCGATCTGCGTGTCCAGGAGATCGAGTTCAGCAGCCGCGGCGACCGGGTGTCGGGGCGCCTCGTTCTGCCCGCCGAGGGCGGCGGGCCCTACCCGCTCCTGCTGGTCCAGCACGCGCTCGGCGGATCGGCGGCCGACGTGATCGAGGCGGCGGCGAAGGCCTGGTCCCAGGCCGGTGCCGCGGTCGCGGCGATCGATTTCCCGCTGCACGGCGCGCGCGCGGACCAGAAGCTCCTGCACTGGCTGATCGGCACGGACGTCGACCGCACCGACCCCCGCCGCCGCGCGCTGGCGCTGGAGTTCGCGCGCCAGTCCGTGATCGCCGTCGCGCGCGCGCTCGACGCGCTGACCACCCTGGCCTGGATCGACGCCGAGCGGATCGCCTTCCTCGGCTTCGGTCTGGGCGCCCAGGTCGGCGGCGCCTTCTGCGCCCTCGACCCGCGCCCCGCCGCCGTGGTGCTCGTCCCGAGACGCGACCCCCTGGTCGCCGCGGAGCTCGACCCCCACCCGCACGTCGGCCGGATCGCCCCGCGCCCACTGCTGTGGTTGACCGGGAGCGGGGAGCCGGAAATGCGCGCCGTGGAGCGCGGACACGTGGAAACGGTCACCGTCGAGGCCGATTCCGCCGATCTGTCGGGCGCCACCGCGGAGGCGATCGGCGCCTTTCTCGGCCGCGCGCTGGCGATCTGAGCCGAGGCCGAAGACGCGCCGGCGTCCCGCGGGACGCGGCCCGAATCGACGGACCTATACTCGCCGGCCGCTCGCGCCGATGCCATGCGTGGGCCTGCGCCGGAGCGGGCCGGGACACAGAGACCGAGATCGGGAGGTTCCATGCATCGCATCCTCGGGGTGATCATCGCGGCGGCCGCCTTCTGCCTCGCCTGCGGCACGTTCGGGGGCACCGACACCGACTCGCCCGTCGCGGCGCGCGTCGGCGACCAGATCATCACCGTCCAGGAGCTGGACGCGGCGATCAAGCAGGACCTGTTCGACCGGGAGACCGGCGGAGGCAACACGTCGAAGGTCTACGAGCTTCGCTCCGATGCGCTTCGCGATCTCGTCTCCGACCGGGTGATCGACCAGGAGGCGGCGCGACGCGGCCTGACCCGGGAGCAGCTGCTGGACACCGAGTTCGCTGCGCTCCCCCCGGTGACCGACGAGCAGATCGAGGCGTTCTACAGCGACAACGCCGACCGCCTGCGCGGGGCTCCACTCGACCAGCTGAGCCCGCGAATCCGCTCGCACCTCGAAGGCGAGGCCCGGAAGGGGGCCCTGGACGATCTGGTGGCGAAGGCGGACGTGCAGGTGCTCCTCCCGCGACCGCGCGTGGAGGTCCGCCCGGACGGCCCCTCCCGGGGCCCGGACGGCGCGCCGGTGACGATCGTGGAATTCAGCGACTTCCAGTGCCCGTTCTGCCAGCGCGCGAAGCCGGTGCTCGAAGAGATCGTCGCGCGCCATCCCGAGGACGTTCGCGTCGTCTACCGACACCTGCCCCTCGACAGCATCCACCCGCGCGCGCGAGCGAGCGCGGAGGCCGCGGCGTGCGCCGCGGACGGCGGCCGGTTCTGGGAGTTCCACGATCTGCTGTTCGCCAACCAGCGCCAGCTCGGCGACGAAGACCTGCGTCGCTATGCGAGCGAGGTGGGCCTCGAGCCCGAGGCCTTCGACGAGTGCGTGCGATCCCGGCGCCACGCCCAGGCGGTCGAGGCCGACGTCCAGGAGGCGCAGCGGATCGGTCTCACCGGTACGCCGGCGTTCGTCGTGAACGGAATCGTGCTCTTCGGCCTCCAGAGCACCGACGCCCTTGACGGAGTCGTGCTCGAGGAGCTGAAGCGGATCGAATCCGAGTCCTGATGCCACCGGACCGCGCCTCGCGCGCCCCAACTTGACCGTGCTCGGGCGGGCGGTCACCCTGTCTACAGCCACCCAACGGGGGCCCGGTCCCCTCGAGAGCGAGATCCGCCATGTTCGGAATCGGAGCCACCGAGCTGCTGATCGTGTTCGGGATCGTCGTCGTGCTGTTCGGCGCGCGGCGCCTGCCGGAGCTCGGCTCGGGCGTGGGCAAGGCGATCAAGAACTTCAAGGCGGGAATCTCGGGGCAGGACGAGGTGGACGTCACCCCGAAGAACGAAGAGGTGACCGAGGGCGAGCGCCGGAGCGGCAACTAGCCCGGGCCGGAGCCCCCGCCTTCGCTCGCCTAGCTCGCCATTCTGCGCTCGGGATCGCTGCCCGCTACGTCGCGTGCCTCGCGGGCCGGATCTCGAAATCAGCCGCCTCGCGGGGCAGCGGCCAGGGAACGCTCTCGAAGTCGCGGGTCTCGCCGGGCCCCAGGGGTCGCTGGGGGAGCCGAAACGCGCGCAGCTGCTCCAGGCTGCCCTCTCGCAGCAGCGAGAGCGGGCGCGGCAGGCCGAGCGGGACGCCGGATCCGATCTCCCGACCCGACGCGTCCCGGAACGCCAGCTCGAGCACCGGGACCGGGGTGAACGACTCGCGCGTGTTGTGCAGACCTCCCGACACCACGAGGACGCGACCGAGCTGAGCGTTGTCCACCCATCGCCCGTGCACCCCTTCCAGAGCGACGCCCGCCACCGGCTCCGCCGGCATCACGACGACCGGGGGCTGCGGAGCCAGCCCACGGGCGAGACCGACCGCGCACAGCGCGGCCGTGGCGAGCCAGCCGACGGCACTCGTGGATCGCTGGACCCAGACGTTCGGAGGGTCCTGCTGGGGCTCCAGATCCGAAGCCCGGCGCAACGGCGTCGGCGCGCTCCGGCGAGGGGGCGGCGACGGAACCGCGACGTTCCGCGCCGGGGTCTCCTCGTCGTCGTCGAAGATGTCCCAATCGCCGGGGCTCCCGAGCTCGTCGACCGTCTCGGTCGCCGTCTCCGCCTCCGGCCGAAGCTCCTTCTTCGGCTCCGGCGCGCTCGCCGGCGCCGGCTTCACGGCGGGGCGAGGGGGCGCGACCAGAACGCTGCTCGGCGCCCCGAGGTCGGGGCCCGGTTCACCGGCTCGCTCGATCGGCTCGTCCGAACCAGGCCGCGGATCGTCGTTGAACTCCCAGTCGCTCTCGGTCTCCTCGTCGTCGAAGAGGGATCCCGACGAGGGATCGGCGGGCAGGTCGCGCGTGACGTCGGGCGTCTCGCTCTCCCTGATCGCGCGCGCGACGGCGTGATCGACCTCCTCCTGCTCCGTGGCGGCCGGATGCTGGACGACGAAAGCGTGCTTGCACCGGGAGCAGCGGACCAGGACGCCGGTCTCCGGCACCCGCGCCGCGTCGAGCTGGAACTGCGTCTTGCAGCGCTCGCATGTGACGACCACGCTACCGTTCCCCCCATTCCAGCCGTACTGGAACGCCCCCGCTCCGGAGCCGCCCCTCGCGCCCCTCGGCGCACCCCGCGACGGAACGCGGCGCGCGTTCCGTCGTTTCGGAGCCGCCGCGCGCGCGCTTGAGGCTCCGCCAGGAGGCCGCGTGGCCGAAACCGACTCCCTGCTCGACCGGCGGCTCGTGATCGTCACCGGAAAGGGCGGGACCGGGAAGACGGCGGTCTCCGCGGCGCTCGCCCTGGGCGCCGCCGCGGCCGGGCGCCGCGTGCTGGTGGCCGCGGTCGACCCGGACGCGCGCCTCACCACCCTCCTCGGTCGCGCCGACCGCCTGGGCTACGCGCCCGCGTGGATGCGCGAGGGCGTCTGGGTGTGTCACGTGGAGCCTTTCGAAGCCCTCGGCGAGTACCTCGGGCTCCAGCTCGGGACCCGTCGCCTGGTCGACCCGATCCTGCGTCAGCACGCGTTCCGCCAGCTGCTGAGCGCGTCGCCGGGCTGGCGCGAGCTGATCACGCTCGGGAAGGTGTGGCACCTGGAGCAGATGCGGGATGGCCCGGAGCCGCGCTTCGACCTGATCGTCGTCGACGCGCCCGCCACCGGCCACGGACTCACGTTCCTGGACGTGCCGCGCGTGGTGGTGTCGGCGGTGCGAGCCGGACCGCTGCGAAGCCAGACCGAGCGCGTGGAGGCGCTGATCGAAGACCGCGCGCGGACGCTTCTGCTGCCGGTGGCTCTCGCCGAGGAGCTGCCGGCGCGCGAGACGATCGAGCTCGTGTCCCGGGTGCGCCGCGATCTCGACATCGCGCTCGACCGCGTGGTGGTGAACGCCGTCCATGATCCGCCCTACCCGGAGGAGCTCGCGAACCTCGACGAACGCGTCGCGACGCTGCCCGACGACACCCCGCTCGGCGCGCTGCCCCGGCCCCGGGTACTCGCCGCGTGCGGGGCCATCCTGCGCGAGCGCGCCGAGCTCAACCACCACTACGTGGAAGTGCTCGCAAAGGGCACCGGTCTGCCGGTGGCCCAGCTCCCGTATCTCCACGACGGACTGCGCGGTCCCGCCGACGCGACTCGGCTCGCCTCGGCCCTGCTCGCTCCGCTGGCAGGCGCGCCGTGACGCTGCCGGCTCTCGACCGTCGGGTTGTGGTTTGCGTCGGATGCGGCGGCGTCGGCAAGACGACCGTCGCGGCGGCGATCGCCCTCGAGGCCGCGCGCCAGGGACGCCGCGCCCTCGTGCTGACGATCGATCCGGCGCGCCGTCTGGCCGACGCGCTGGGCGTCGAGGCTCTGGGAAATCAGCCCGAGCCGCTGCCGCGGGAGGTGCTCGGCGCGCTGGGCGTCCCAGCCCAGGGCGCTCTCTCGGCGCTGATGCTCGACATGAAGCGGACTTTCGACGACCTCGTCGAGCGCTTCGCCGAGAGCCCGGAGGCACGCGACCGCGTGCTCGCCAACCCGATCTACCGCCACGTGTCCGACGCGCTCGCCGGCAGCATCGAGTATTCGGCGATGGAGAAGGTGTACGAGCTCTCGCGCTCGGAGGAGTTCGATACGCTGGTCGTCGACACGCCCCCGTCGCAGCACGCGCTCGACTTCCTCGACGCTCCCGGACGACTGCTCGAGTTCCTGGACAGCCGCCTGGTCCAGATCTGGATCCATCCGGCGATGGCGGCCGGACGATTGGGCTTTCGCTGGTTCCAGTGGGGAACCCGGCGCGCCCTCGCCCTGATCGAACGGATCACGGGCATCGGCTTCCTCGAGGACGTCTCTGAGTTCCTGCTCGCCTTCGAGCACATGTCCGAGGGATTTCGCGATCGCGCGCACCGGGTGCGCGCGCTGCTGCTCGGGCCGGAGACCGCCTTCGTTCTGGTCGCCGGACCCGAGAGCGAGTCGGTGAAGCAGGCCCAGCGCTTCCTCGAGCGGCTCCAGGAAGGCGACGTCCGGGTGGCCGGTGTGGTCGCCAACCGGGTCCGCCTGTGGCCGGATCCCGACTCCCCGCCGTCGGTGGACGCGACGGACGAGGACCTGGCGGCCCTGGCCAGCGCGCTGCAGCGCCAGGAAGGCGAGGGGTTTCCGGCGCAGCGCGCGGCACGCGCAGCAGTCGACGCGGCGTCGCGGTACGCTGGGCTCGTCCGCCGCGACGCGGAGGCCTTGCTCGCTCTGCGGGGGAACGCGCAGCAGCGCGGGAGCTTCTTCCGGGTGGTGCCCGAGCAGCGCGCGGACGTGCACGACCTCACCGGCCTGGCGCGCGTCGCGGCCGCGCTCTCGGCGGACGCCCAGGGCCGCGATCCGGGGAGCTTCGATGGCGAATCGGTCGAGCGGCGAGGGGAGCCCGCGACCGGGCAATAGGCGAACGCCGGAGCCGGGCGAGCCGGCTCGCGGCTTCACGCCCGAGGAGGGGCCGACGAACGATCTCGACGAGGCGCTCGCGCGCGCGCGGCGCCACGCGAGGAGCGCGGTGGCCGAGGCGCTGGAGGCCGCCCGCGCGCTCCTGGACGCCGCATCGATCGCGACCTCGGGGGCGTCGGCCGGAATCCATCCTCTGTTCGCCCGGGTCGACCGCTGGCTCCAGTCCGGGGCGCACCACCTCGCGGCCGAGGGAAGCCTTCCCGCTGACCTGGCGGCTTCCCTGGCCGAGGCGCTGGGCGCCGAGATCGCGCGCTGGGAGGAGCAGGCGCGCGTGGATCCCGATGCGCGCGCGGTGCTCCGCGCCTTCCTGGGGCTTCGCGAGCTGCTGTGGGAGCTGGGCATCCGCCCGGGGCCCGGCCAGCCCGGCAGCACCCGCGCGCCGTCAGCCGACCCCTCGGAGCCCGCGGCGGATCTCGCCCGGCCGCGGCGGGTCGAGCGCGTCGCCGTCGAGGGATGACCCGTGCGGCGGGGCTGGGCTAGCGTCTTCGGGTCCGCCCTCATGGACCGCGTCCCGCCTCCCCTTCCCGCCCGCGCACTCGGATCCCTCCCGACGAAGCCTGGACGCAGAGGAATTCCCTTCCCATGACCGTCCTCATCAAGCGGTACGCCAACCGCAAGCTCTACAACACCGACACGAGCCGCTACATCACGCTCAAGGGCATCGCCCTGCTCATCGAGCAGGGTGAGGAAGTGCGCGTGATCGACAACGAGACGGGAGAGGACATCACCTCGGTGGCCCTCTCCCAGATCCTGGTCGACAACGAGCGGGCGCAGCGCGCGGTGCCGCGAACCCTCCTGTCGGACCTGATCCAGAAGGGCGGGGACGCGCTCTACGGTGCGCTCAAGCGGGGAGTGGGCGACGCCCAGGAGGGAATCGGGGAGCTCCAGAAGAACGTTCGACGCGCGATCCGCAGCCGCGAAGAAGAGGCGCAGCGTTGGCGGGAGGTGCTCGGGGGTGCGCGCACCGAGTGGGACGAGATGGTGCAGGGCGCGGTGGAGCGAGTGTTCCGCGCCCTCGACCTGCCGAGGCGCAGCGACATCGAGGCCTTGAACGACAACCTCGAGCGGGTCGCCGCGGCGCTCGAGAACCTCGAGACCGATCGCGGCGCCGCCGAGCCGCAGCTGCACGAGCACGAGTCTCCACGACGCGCCGCCGGAGAGGATTGACGCGCGGCCGGGTCCGGGACCCGGGGCCGCGCTTTCGAGGAGAGCGATGACCGCCGCCGCGGCCGAGCGCGACCGGATCCGACCCCTCGACGCCCTGCGCGCGATGCGCGCGCTGCTGCGCGATCCCGACGACACGGCGCGCGTGTTCGACGTGATCGACGCCCTCTCGGGCCGGACGCGGTCGCGCCTGTTCGATCGCTTCCGCGCCAGCCAGGCGGGCCGGCGACTGCTGGCGCAGCGACCCGATCTGCTGGCCCGCCTCTGCGAGCGCGAGCGACTGCTCGCCCTGCCCGACGGGACGCTCGGACGCTGTTATGCCGAGTTCATGAGCCGAGAGCGGATCTCGGCGGACGGACTCGTCGCCGCGAGCGAGATCTCCCGCGACGAGCTCCCCCCGGAGCGGCGCTGGTTCGCCGACCGGCTGCGCGACATGCACGATCTGTGGCACGTCGTCACCGGCTACGAGCGCGACCTGATCGGCGAGGCCGCGCTGCTCGCCTTCACGTTCGCCCAGACCCGCAATCCGGGAATCGGCTTCATCGTCGCGACCGCCTACTGGAAGGCGGGCCGGGTGAACCGCGGGGCGCGGCGCCTGTTGCGCGAGGGATACCGCCGGGGTCGGCAGGCCGCGTGGCTACCCGCCATCGAGTGGGAGCCGCTGCTCGAAATGCCCCTCGCCCGGGTGCGCGAGCAGCTCCGGGTCGGCGAGCCTCCGACCTACGTACAGCTCCGCTCCGACCGCGCGCCGGCTCTCGAGTCCGTCTCTTAGCCCGGCGGGGGCCCGCCTTCGCGATCTGCGCGCAGGCTCCACACGGTATCGCGCGCGCGCAGCCCCGATTGGACGAGCGAGTGGATGCGACCGCGGAGCTGCTCGGTCAGTCGCGACAGCAGCAGCTCGTCGCGCGCGGCGTCGGCGGGCAGCGCGTCGAGCTCGAGGGGCGCGCCAAAGCGCAGCACCCACTGGGAGGGGAGCGGAACGACACCGAGCGGACCCAGCAGGGGGAAGGTTGGAGTCACCGGCACGAAGCGCACCCCCAGGGCGCGTCCGGGGCGGGTCGCCTTCCACAGGATCGGGTTCGTCTCCTCAGCGCCGACGACTCCGACCGGCACGAGGGGCACGCCGCACTCGAGCGCCGCGCGGATCACGCCGCCGCGTCCGAAGCGCTGAAGGCGGTAGCGATCGCGGTAGGTCTTCGCCGCCCCCTTCGCGCCCTCGGGAAACACGCACACGCTGCGGCCCGCCGCGAGCAGGCGGTCGACGTTCTCACGGCACGCCCGCACCCCGCCGAGCCGCGCGAGCCGCGGCTGGACGAAGGGCAGCGAGACCAGCCAGTCGGCCACCGTGAAGCGAGGCCTCTCCCCGGACGCGCTCTCGCGCTCCACGGCGTGGGCGACCATCAAGGCGTCGTAGGGAAGGATTCCCGAGCGGTTCGCCACCAGCAGGCAGGGGCCCCGCTCAGGCAGATGGGAGGCACCGCCGACGTCGACGCGCCAGTAGCGGTCGTACAGGAAGTCGAGCACGGGGCGCCAGGACTGCAGCGCCGCCTCTTCCATCCCGAACTCGTCGACCGCACCGCTGCGCTCGCGCATGCCGAGGGTGGCGAGGCGATGGCGCACCTCCGAGAGCAGGCGCTCCCAGGCAGGCGCGGCCGGGGGGGACACCCGCTCCGGCTCGCGGCGGAAGCGCGTGCGGATCTCGCGGCGCAGATCGCCGAGCGCCTCGCGGACGGCGCGCAGATCGGGGTCGTCGACGCTGGCGCGCACGGTCACGGAGCCCGACTCCGGGGCGGAATGCGGCACTCGCCCTTCGCTCATGCCCTCACCGATAGCGCCGCATGCGACGCGACGAGACGAAGGAGATCCACGCCTCCTTGGTGTTGTAGGCCGGCTCGCCGAAGGCGTCCCAGCCGCGACGCCCGTCGGCGACCCAGAGGTAGCGGAGATAGTCGTAGAAGGCCGCCGGCGGATCTCCGCTCTGCCCCTGGGCGGGGTAGTAGGCGAGCCGATGGAGCAGAGGGGATGGCAGCGGCAAGGTGCGCTTGCCCGCGAGTCGGAACAGCATCGACAGGGGAAGCGGATCGCCGGCGACGACGTTGAAGATCCCCGGAAGCGATGCGATCAGCGCGCGCTCGAACGCGTTCAGCAGGTCCTCCTCGTGAACGAGCTGGAGCAGCGGGTCGTAGCCCATCGGCAGCGGAACGACGGGGAGCGAGAGATAGCGGACCACCTGGTTCGAGAAGGTCGGTCCGATCGCCCAGCACGATCGCAGGACGGTGACATCGACGTCGGGATACCGCTGCCACCAGTCGGCCAGCAGCCGCTCCACCTCGATGCGATCGCGCACGGAGTGCGCGTCCGGGTGGCCGCGCAGCGGATGGCTCTCGGAGAGGAAGTTGGGATTGTCGGGTCGCGGCCCGTAGAGCATCGTGGTCGAGGCAACCACCAGGCGCCGGATCTTCGCCGCCGCGCAGGCGTTCATCACGTGCAGGCTCCCGATCGTGTCGACCTCGTGGTCGAGCTCCAGATCCGGGGTGGGATCGGTGCGGAAGGCGACGTGCACGACGACCTCCACCCTCTCCTTCTCCAGGACGCGCGTCAGCTCGGAGTCTGCGGTGGGGGACGTGAGGTCGACGCGGTGGAAGCGCACGCGCTCGTCCATGCGGAAGGGTCGCCGATCGTCGATCCCGACCACGCGCACCGCGCGGTGGTGCGCGAGCAGGCGCTGGCACAGCCCCTGCCCCAGGAAGGTCCGCAATCCGACCAAGGCGACGACGCCCGGTCCGTTCCCGGCGCTCACCGACGACATTCCCCTCCGCTCCCGGGTTGGCGCGTGCCGCGTGCGCGCTCCACGGGATACCATGCCCTCCGATGGATGCCCAGCGCGGTCTCGAGGTGGTGGCGGACCCGCGCTACGCCGAGCACCGGGGACCGGCGGGCCACCCGGAGCGACCCGAGCGGCTCGTCGCCGTCGGAGAAGCCCTGGACGCCTTCGACGCCTCGCTCGTGCGGCGCGCACCGCGTCCCGCCGCGCTCGAGGAGCTGCTCGCCGTGCACGAGCGGGCGCACATCGATGGGATCCGCCGCGCCGCCGGGGCCGGCGGCGGGCAGCTCGATCCGGACACCTATCTGTCGCCGGCGAGCTACGAGGTGGCCCTGCTCGCAGCGGGCGGGACCGTCGACCTCGCGCTGCGCGTGGCGAAGGGAGAGGTCGCGCGGGGCTTTGCCGCCGTGCGGCCCCCGGGACACCACGCCGAGGGCGACCGGGCCATGGGCTTCTGCCTGTTCAACAACGCCGCGATCGCTGCGCGCGCCGTCCAGCGCGAGCTGGGGGAAGCGCGCATCGCCCTGATCGACTGGGACGTCCACCACGGCAACGGAACCCAACACACGTTCGAGACGGATCCGTCGGTGCTCTACGTGTCCACCCACCAGTACCCGTACTACCCCGGCACCGGCTCGGCGGGCGAGATCGGTGTGGCGCGCGGCGAGGGCGCGACGCTGAACGTGCCGATGCCCGCGGGCTGCGGCGACGCCGAGTACGTCGGCGTGTTCCAGCGTGTGCTCGTGCCGGCGGCGCGCGCCTTCCGCCCGGATTTCTGGATCGTCTCGTGCGGCTTCGACGCCCACGAGGACGACCCGTTGGCGGCGATGCGCGTGACCCGCGAGGGCTACGGCGCCTTGACCGCGATCGTGCGCGCGCTCGCCGACGAGCTCTCGGGGGGCCGTCTGCTCTTCGTGCTCGAGGGCGGCTACTCGCTGCGCGGGCTGCGCGAGGGCATGGAGGCGGCCCTCGGCGGATTGGTGGGCGAGGCGCCCGCGCTACCGCCGACCCGAGCCCTGGCGCCGGGGACCGTCCTGGAAGCCCTGGTGGCGCGGACCCGCCAGGTCCACGGGTCGCGGATTCCCGATCTCGGCACCGTCTAGGCCGTCCCGAGAGCCCGCGAGAGAGCCCGCGACGCCACTTCCCGGCACCGCCCGCTCCCACTGGATCTTGTGGGCCGTTGCCGTGCGCACCGCGAGATCTTGTATTGGACTCGCAACTCCGGACGGACATGCCTGCGACCACAAAAAAATCTCTTGCAGGCAGTGGTATCGGGTGGTACAAGAGGGCCGTCTGGTGGTCCTAAGTGGTATGACGCGCTGATGCGATCCAACCCGGTGGCTCCGCGAGACCAGAGGACGGCTCCTGCCAACCGCCGATGTTCCGAGGCCGCTTCGTGCATACGATCGACGCCAAGAACCGCATGAGCCTCCCGGTGGTGTTCCGGCAGGAGATCCAGCGGCAGAGCGATCGACCGCCCATCCTCACGAACGCCCACCAGTGCCTCGAGCTGCATCCCTTCGAGGACTGGCGTGCCTTCGAAGACCGCATCGTCGGCATGGCGACGATCGACCCCGAGGCGCAGGCGTACGCGCGCATGATGGTCTCGGGGGCCGTCGAGTGCCCGATCGACAAGCAGGGCCGGATCCTCGTGCCGCCCCACCTGCGCGACTACGCGGGCCTGGAGCGGGACGTCACCGTAGCCGGCGTCGGCAGCAAGATCGAGCTCTGGAACACGGAGCGCTTCGAGACGAATTTGATCCAGACCCAGGCCCGCTTCGAGGACATGGCGATGTCCCTGGCGGCGAAGCTGGGCAGCTGAGGAGTTCACAAGCGGGGGGGTTCGGAGGAACGTAGGGTCCTCCGGACGGAGAGGTTGGGGGTGTTCTCGGAGCACCTCTCCCAATGGAGATCGGGTAGTCAATGGGGGGGACAGCCCGGTTTCCAGGGATGAAGGTGCTCCGAGGCACCCCCAGCACCCGCCCCGCCAACGGACGGGCCGCCTTCGGCCCCGCGAGTCGTCGCGACGCCGACCGCCCGGACGGGCCTCGGCACGCGGCCCATCCGATCCGATCGGGGGCACAGGTGGGAGCCCCGCTCCAGTGGCCAAAGAGTTCGTACACGCGCCCGTGCTGCTCGCGGAGAGCCTGGAGTGGCTCGCATTGGGTCCGAGCTCGATCGTCGTCGACGGCACCGTCGGTGGCGGCGGCCACGCGGAGGCGATCCTCGCGCGCACGGCGCACGGCGGGCAGCTGATCGGACTCGACCGCGACCCCGAGGCGCTCGACGCCGCGTCGCGACGGCTCGCCGTCTTCGGCCCGCGCGTGCGACTCGTGCGCGCCTCCTTCCGTCACCTGCGCGAGGTGCTGACGAACCTCGGCGTGACGGCCGTCGATTCGGTGCTCCTGGACCTGGGCGTCTCCTCGCACCAGCTGGACACCCCCGAACGCGGATTCCGATTCGCCGCCGACACGGCCGCGCAGACGCCCCTCGACATGCGGATGGACCCGGGCGCTCCCGTCGCTGCGGCGGACCTGCTGCGCACCGCCAGCGCGGAGCGGATCGAGGACTGGCTCCGGCGCTACGCCGACGTGCGCGGCGCCCGCCGTCTGGCCCGCGCGCTGGTGGAGGCCCGGGAGCGCGCTCCGCTGCGCACCGCCGCCGACCTGAACCGGGTGATCCGCGAGGCGCGGGTCGGGGGCGGTCGGCACCACCACCCCGCGACGCTGGTGTTCCAGGCCCTGCGCATCGCCACCAACGACGAGCTGGACGCGCTCGCCGAGGGTCTCGACGCGGCCCTCGACGTGCTGCGACCGGGCGGACGACTGGTCGTCATCGCCTACCACTCCGCCGAGGACCGGATCGTCAAGAACTGCCTGCGCGACGCCGCACGCGGCTGTACCTGCCCGCCGGCCACTCCGGTCTGTCTCTGCGGGGGCCGGATCCGCGCCCGCGTCCTCACGCGACGTCCGATCACGGCAGGCGACCCGGAGCTGGCCCGGAACCCCCGGGCGCGATCCGCGAAGCTCCGCGCCGCCGAGCGCGTGGCGGAGGCGGCATGAGCTCTCGGCGAGCCCATCCCGGCGACCTGGTGGGGCGCGACTTCGCCCGGGTGCACCAGGCTTCCAGGCCCTCGCGCGCGCGCGCCCTCGGCTGGCTGCTGATCACGGGCTTCGCGTGCGCGCTGGCGATCGCCGCGCTGCGCATCGACATCCTGCGCCTGCGCTACGCGCTCGGCGAGGCGGTCTCGCGAGAGAAGCAGCTCGTCCAGGAGCAACGCCAGAACACCGCCCAGCTCGAGACCCTGCGCGATCCCTCGCGCCTCGCCGAGCTCGCGCACGAGCTCGGCTTCTCGCGACCCGATCGCGTCGTCCGCCTCGACTCCAGCTCCGTGGAGGCACCCACACCGTGAGAGCCGCGGACGTGCGGACGAGCGCGCGCCGCGTGGCCTTCGCGCAGGCCGTCTTCGTCCTCGCGTTCGCGAGCCTGGGCGTACGCGCGGCGCATCTGTCGGTGTTCGACCACCGGGGCGCCGAGCGCGGCGAGGCCCAGACGCTGCGCACCCTGACGCTGGCGCCCGAACGGGGCAGCATTCTAGACCGCAACGGAACCGGGCTCGCCCTCACCGTCGAGGCGCCCTCGGTGTACGTGATCGGTCGCGACGTCACCGATCCCGTCGCCACCGCGCGCGTGCTCGGGTCGGTGCTGGGAGTGGACCGCGCGACGTTGCTCTCCCGCCTGAAGAGCCGCGACGGATTCCAGTTCGTCGAGCGATGGGTGAGCGCGGAGCAGGCGGAACGGATCGCAGCGGCCCACCAGGCGGGCGTCGGGCTGGTGCAGGAGCCGCGGCGCATCTATCCCCATCACGGACTCGCAGCCAGCCTGATCGGCTTCGCGAACATCGACGGGGAGGGTGCGCGGGGGATCGAGCAGCAGGAGGACGCCTGGCTGCGCGGCACCACGCGGCGCCTGCCCGTCGAACGCGACGGGACCGGACGGTTTCTGGTCATGGATGGGGAGACCACCTGGGGCACGGCGGGAGGCGATGTCGCGTTGACGCTCGACGCGGCGCTCCAGGCGGACGCCGAGCGCGCCCTGGCGCAAGCGATCCAGAGAACCGGCGCGCGGGGCGGGCTGGTGCTGGCGATGGATCCCTACACCGGCGAGGTGCTGAGCCTGGCGGAATCGCCCAGCTTCGACCCGAACCGGTTCCGGCGCACCGCCTACGAAGACACCGGCTCGGCGGCCTTCCTCGACGCGGTCGAGCCCGGCTCCTCGATGAAGGCGTTCCTGGTGGCCGCTGCCCTGGAGCGCGGTGCGATCTCCCCGCACGAGATCATCGATACCGAGGAGGGACGACTGCACGTCCCCGGCAAGACGATCACCGACCACCGCGACTACGGTCCGCTCGATCCGGCGGGCGTGCTGCGCGTGTCGAGCAACGTAGCGGCGGTCAAGATCGGGCAGGCCCTCGGACCGGAAGCCCATTACGAGATGCTGCGCGCCTTCGGCTTCGGGGAGTCCACGGGCAGCCTGTTCCCCGACGAGTCGTCCGGCCTGCTGCGGACCTGGCGCAACTGGAAGCCGGTCGACCACGCCACGATCGCGTTCGGCCAGGGCATCAGCGTGACCACGGTGCAGCTCGCCGCAGCGGCTTCCGCGCTCGCCAACGGAGGTCTGCTGATGCGCCCGCGCCTGGTGGCGGCGCGCCGCGCGCCGGGCGGCCCCTGGCAGCCGACGCGGCCCGAGGTGGTGCGGCGTGTGATCCACCGCGAGACCGCCGAGCAGGTGCTCGCCATGCTGGAGACGGTGGTCGAGGAGGACGGGACCGGACGCCGCGCCGAGCTGCCGGGAGTGCGGGTCGCCGGAAAGACCGGCACGGCGCAGAAGTGGGACAGCGAGACCAACACCTACTCCCAGTCGAAGTTCCGCGCCTGGTTCGTCGGAATCGCGCCGGCCGACGCGCCGCGGATCGTCGTGGTGTCCCAGCTCGACGAGCCCGAGCGGCCCTTCCACACCGGTGGCATGGCGGCGGCCCCCCTGTTCGCCGATGTGGCGGTTGGACAGCTGGCCCATCAGGGGATCTTCCTGGACCGCGACGCGGTGCAGGTCGCGCGCAAGCCGGCCTCCGCGGTGGTCGCCGAAGCGAAGCGTGCGGAGTCGCAGGAGCTCCACCACGCGGTCGCCGCGCAGGTCGCGAGCGCCGAGGCGACGACGCGCACCGCGCCACCCGCGAGCGCCCGCCCAACGGCACCCGCTCCCACCGTCGCGGCCGCGCCGCCGCCCTCTCCCGCCGCGACCGGGGCCTCCTCGCGACCGGAGGCGCCCGCCTCGACACTGGAGATCACCGCCTTCGGCGACCGGGTGCTGCTCCCCGACTTCCGTGGGCTCTCGAAGAGCGAGGTGATCCAGGTCACGGCGGCCAACGGACTGCGCGTCACCCTCAGCGGCGACGGTCTGGCCGTCCGTCAGGATCCCCCTCCGGGCAGCGTCGTCGCCGCCGGGAGCGAGACCGTGCGCATCGAGTTCAGCGCGGGAGAGCCGACGGGCGCCGCCGGTGTCGCCCCGGGAGGTCGCGGCTGATGCGGCTCGCGTCGCTGCTCGCCGCCCTGCCCCCGGACAACGCGCCCACGCGCTGCGTGGCGGGCTCGGCGGGGCCCGATCCCGTGATCGGTGGCCTCGTCTACGACTCGCGGGCAGTCGCCCCCGGCGACGCCTTCTTCGCCCTGCGCGGCGCGGAGGTCGACGGTCACGCCTACCTCGGCGCGGCGCTCGCGCTCGGCGCGGAGGCGCTCTTCGTCGAGGAGATCGACGAGGATCTGGAGCTCGGCAGCGCGTGCGCCGTGGTGGTGCCCGACACGCGCCGCGCGTTGGCGCCGATCGCCGCGCGTTTCTACGGGGAGCCCAGCCGCGAGCTGGATCTGGTGGGCGTGACCGGAACCAACGGCAAGACTTCGACCACCTACCTGGCCGAATCGATCCTGGCGGCCAGCGGTCGCGAGGTCGGGCTGATCGGCACCGTGGAGATCCGCTACGGCGACCTGCGGCAGCGCGCCGTGAACACCACTCCCGAGAGCCTCGATCTGCAGGCGACGCTGCGGGCCATGCGCACCCAGGGCGTCGACACGGCGGTGATGGAGGTCTCGTCCCACGGCCTGGACGCAGGCCGCGTCGAGGGATGCCGGTTCCGGGTGGCGGCGTTCACGAACCTGACCCAGGACCACCTCGACTACCACGTCGACATGGAACGCTACCGCCACGCGAAGCTCGCACTCTTCGAGCGCCACCTGGATGCGGCGGGAGTCGCCGTCGTGAACGTGGACGATCCCAGCGGCGCGGCGTTCGTGGCCGCCGCGCGCGCGGCCGGCGCCCGGGTACTGCGCGTCTCGCGCGACGCGGGCGGTGAGTCCGAGATCCGGCTGCTCTCGGCGCGGGTCGAGCACAGCGGCAGCCGCGCGCGGATCGCGCTCCCGAACGGTGAGATCGAGCTCGCCCTCCCGCTGCTGGGCGACTTCAATCTCGAGAACCTGCTGGTGGCCGTGGGAATCGCGGCGGCCCTGGAGGTCCCGGCCGACGCGATCGCGGCCGGCGTCTCGGCCTGTCCCCAGGTGCCCGGTCGCATCGAGCGCGTCAGCGGCTCCGATCCCTGCGTGATCGTCGACTACGCCCACACCCCGGACGCGATCGACAAGCTGCTCGCCACGCTGCGCCCGCTGTGCGCGGGCCGGTTGATCGCCGTGTTCGGGTGCGGAGGCGATCGCGACCGCTCGAAGCGTCCGCTGATGGCCCGCGCCGTGGCGCGCTGGGCCGACCGCGTAGTGGCCACCAGCGACAACCCGCGCACCGAGGATCCCGAGCGCATCCTCGAGGACGTGTGCGAGGGCCTCATCGGACTCGAGCGCGTCGCGGCCGAGGCGCTCGACTCGCCGCGGAGCTACGCGCGGGTGACGGACCGGCGCGCGGCGATCGCCGCCGCCCTCGCGATCGCCCGCCCGGAGGACACGGTCGTGATCGCCGGCAAGGGTCACGAGGACTATCAGATCGTCGGACGGGAGCGACTTCCCTTCAGCGATCGCGACGAGGCGCTGCGTGCGATGCGCAGCCTCGAGCGCGAGCGGGTCGCGCGCGCATGACCCAGCCCTTCAGCGCCGAGGACGTGCTGAGCTGGACGGGCGGCGAGCTGCTGCGCGGGGACCCCGCCACGCGTTTCTCGGGTGCGACGATCGACAGTCGCCGCGTGGGTCCGGGACAGCTCTTCGTGGCGATCAGCGGCGTGCGCTTCGACGGCCACGACTTCCTGGGCGAGGTGTTCGCAGCGGGCGCCGCGGGATGCATCGTCCGCCTGGGCCGCCGCATCCCCGACACCGTCCCGTTGGCGATCGCGGTCGAGGACACCACGCGCGCCCTCGGATCCCTGGCGGCCGGCCACCGGCGCCTCCACGGTGGTCCGCTCGTGGCGATCACCGGCAGCAACGGGAAGACGACCACCAAGGAGATGTGCGCCGCGATCCTCGGAGTCGCGGGCCCGTGCCTCTCCAACGAGGGCAACCTGAACAACGAGTACGGGCTCCCGCTCACCCTGCTGCGGCGCGACGCCGCGCATCGCACCGTGGTCGTCGAGCTGGGCATGAACCACCGCGGCGAGATCGCGCGGCTGGCGTCCATCGCGCAGCCGACCGTGGGCGTGATCACCAACGTCGGAACCGCCCACATCGAGCACCTGGGCAGCCGCGAGGAGATCGCGCTGGAGAAGGGCGATCTGGTCGCGGCGCTCGACGCCCGGGGAACCGCGGTCCTGAACGCGGACGACCCGCTGGTCGCCACCCAGGCGGCACGCACGCCCGCCCGCGTGGTCCGCTTCGGACGCGGCGAGACGGCGGACGTGCGGGCGGACCGCGTGTCCGCCGACGCCGACGGCCGCCACCGCTTCACGCTCACCGCACCCGAACGCGCGGTCGAGGTGGCGGTGGCCGGGCTCGGCGAGACGACGGTTCCCAACGCCCTGGCGGCCGCGGCCGCGGCGATCGCGGCCGGCGCCTCGCTCGACGACGTGGCGAGCGGCCTGGCCACCTACCGCCCGGTCTCCGGGCGGCTCGAGCCGGTCGTCCTGAAGGACGGCGTGCTCCTGATCGACGACACCTACAACGCCAATCCCCAGTCGATGGAGGTCGCGCTGCGCACCCTGGCGCGCGGCGGCGCCGAGGGGGCGCGCATCGCGGTGCTGGGCGACATGGGCGAGCTCGGAGAGTACGGATCCGCGGCCCACCGCAACGCGGGCGAGATCGCGGCGCGTCTGGGCGTCGACCGCCTGTTCGCGGTCGGCGAGCACGCGGGCGAGGTGATCCACGGTGCCCGACACGCCGGAATGGACGCGAACGCGGTCCACGCCAGCCGCGACTGGCAGGAGACCGCGCGGCGCGTGCTCGAGGCCGTGCGACCCGGCGACCGGGTGCTGGTCAAGGGCTCCCGCGCGATGCGCATGGAGCGCATCGTCGCGTTCGTTCGCGGCGAAGGCGACGCGGGAGGCGAGGGCTGATGTTCTTCCACCTGCTCGTCCCGCTCGCCTCGGAGTACGGGTTCCTCAACGTCTTCCGCTACATCACCTTCCGGACCGGCGCGGCGACGCTGACGGCGCTGTTCATCTCGTTTCTCGTCGGCCCCGGACTGATCCGGGCGCTTTCCCGGCAGCGTGTGGGACAGCCGATCCGCGAGGTGGGACCGGCGCACCAGTCGAAGGCCGGCACCCCGACGATGGGCGGCCTGTTGATCCTGCTCTCGCTCCTCGTCTCCGTGCTCCTGTGGTCGAACCTCGACGACCGCGGCGTGTGGATCCTGATCGGTTTGACCTCCGCCTACGGTCTGCTCGGCTTCATCGACGACTTCGCGAAGGTCCGGGCCGGCTCGAGCGCCGGCATCTCGGCCCGCGCCAAGCTGTTCTGGCAGACCCTGCTCGCGTTCCTCGTCGCGCTCGCAATCTACACCCAGCCCGATTTCAACGCCCAGCTCTCGGTGCCCTTCTTCAAGAACTTCACGCCTCACCTCGGCTGGCTCTACGTCCCGCTCGCCACCTTCATCATCGTGGCCGCGAGCAACGCGGTGAACCTGACCGACGGCCTCGACGGGCTGGCGATCGGACCGGTCATGATCTCGGCCGGCACGTTCCTGATCCTCGCCTACGTGGCGGGCCACGCGGAGATCGCGGAGTACCTGGCGATCCCCTTCGTGCCGAACTCGGGCCACCTCGCGATCTTCTGCGGAGCCCTGATCGGAGGGGGACTCGGCTTCCTGTGGTTCAACGCGCCCCCCGCCCAGCTCTTCATGGGTGACGTCGGCTCGCTCGCCCTCGGCGGCGCGCTGGGCACGCTCGCGGTGCTGATCCGGCAGGAGATCCTGCTCGCCGTCGTCGGCGGCGTGTTCGTCGTCGAGGCGCTGTCGGTGATCATCCAGGTGGCCTCCTTCAAGCTGCGCGGCAAGCGTGTCTTTCTGATGGCGCCCATCCACCACCACTTCGAGAAGCAGGGTTGGGCCGAGCAGAAGATCGTGGTGCGCTTCTGGATCGTGTCCGCGATCCTCGGGCTGATCGCCCTGTCGTCGTTGAAGCTGCGCTGATGGAGCCGATGGACGCTCGCGACACACTGGAGCTCACGGGCCGGCGCGTGCTGGTGCTCGGCCTCGGCATCTCGGGCCGCAGCGCGGCCGCCTGGTGCGCGCAGCGCGGCGCCTCGGTGGTCGCCGCCGACGAGCGCCCGGCCGAGGCCCTCGAGGGGCCGCTGCCGGGCGGTGTCGAGCCGTGGCTGGGCCGACCCTTCCCCGACCCCGCCGAGTTCGACCTGGTGGTGCCCAGTCCGGGGGTCGCGCCCGAGCGCTACCGCTCTCGCGCGACGCGCGTGTGCGGGGACATCGAGCTCGCCGCGGCCGCTCTCCCGATCCCGATCGTCGCGGTGACGGGCACGAACGGGAAGTCGACCACGACGGCGCTGCTCACGCAGATGCTGCGCGCCGCGGGCCTGCGCACCGAGATGGCGGGCAACGTCGGCACGCCCGCGCTGGACCTAGTCGGCCGTCCGCTGGACGTGGCGGTGCTCGAGGTGTCCTCGTTCCAGCTCGAGACCACCGAGACCTTCCGTCCGCAGGTGGCGGTGGTGCTCAACGTGACTCCCGACCACCTCGACCGCCATCACACGCTCGAGGCCTACCTGGAGGCGAAGCAGCGCATCCTCGCCCACCAGCAACCGGAGGACTGGGCGGTGCTCAACGCGGCCGACGTCTGGTATCCGAGCTTCCGCGACGCGGCGCACGGTCGGGTGCTGCCCTTCCTCGCCTCCGGCGTCCCCGAGATCGGAATCGGCACCGACGCCGGGACGCTGGTGATCCGCACCGCCGACGAACCGGTGCGCCGATACGCCTTCGACTGGCGTCAGCCGGGCGCCCACAACCGCGAGAACGCGGTCGCAGCCGCCGGGGCCGTCTTCGCCCTGGGTGCGGATCTACCGCGCGCGCTCGCAGCTCTTCCCGACTTCCGCGCCCTGCCCCACCGCAGCGAGATCGTGGCGCGGCGCGGCGACGTCACCTGGGTGGACGATTCGAAGGCGACCAACCCCGGAGCGGCGCTGCGCGCGCTGGACGGGTTCTCGGCGCCGATCGTGTGGGTCGCCGGAGGGCGCGCGAAGGGCCTCGACCTGGCGCCGCTCGCTCGCGGCGCCCGCGAGCGCGTGCGCGCGGCAGTCCTGATCGGCGAGGCCGCGCCGCAGCTCGCCGAGGCGCTGCGCGGGGGTCCGGAGGTCCATCTCGAGGCGACGATCGAGGACGCGGTCCGACGCGCGGCGTCCCTCGCGCGCCCGGGCGACGTGGTGCTGCTCGCACCGGGGTGCTCGAGCCTCGACCAGTTCCGCAACTACGAAGAGCGCGGACGTCGCTTTCGCGAGGCCGCGCTCGGGCTGCCCGACGATCGGCGCCCGGTGCGCGAGGAGTCGCGATGACCGACGCCCGGACGACACCGATCTGGGACGGCGCCATCGTCACCAGCGCGCTGGTGCTGGTGGCCGTGGGTGCGGTGATGAACTACAGCACGACGGCGGCGCTCGCGATCGACACGGCGCTGCCGCCGCTGGCGATGCGACACATGGCGGGCGTCGCCTTCGCTCTGGTGTGCGCGGTGATCGCCGCCCGCCTGCCGCTGGCGCTGTGGGAACGGCTCGCCCTCTGGCTGTGGGCGGGGTCCCTGGCGCTCCTGGTCGCCACCCTGGCCTTCGGCATCGAGGCGAACGGAGCGCGGCGCTGGCTGGCGGTGCCCGGGCTGCCGGTGGCGATCCAGGCCTCGGAGCCCGCGCGACTCGCCACCGTCCTCGCCGTGGCGACGGTTCTGGCGCGCGCCACGCCCCGGGCCCTGGCCTCCTGGGCGCTGATCCAACGGGTGGCCCTGCTCGTCGTGCCGCCGGTGGCGCTCCTGCTCCTGCAGCCCGACTTCGGCAGCGCGGTCGTGTTGTGTGCGGTGGTGGGGGTGGTCCTGTTCGCGGCCGGGCTGCCGCTGCGGACGCTCGCGCTGCCGGGGATCGTCCTCCTGGTCGGCGCCGTGGTCTACATCGCGGTCCGTCCCTACGCGCGCGCCCGCGTGCGCGGCTTCTTCGACCCCTGGCAGAGCGCGCACGGCGAGGGCTTCCAGCTCGTGCAGTCCTTCGTCGCCTTCGGACGCGGCGGGAGCATCGGCGTCGGCCTGGGCAATGGCCGCCAGAAGCTCTTCTACCTGCCCGAGGCCCACACGGACTTCATCCTCTCGGTAGTCGCCGAAGAGCTGGGGCTGGTGGGCGTGCTGGTGGTGCTGGGGGCCTTCGCGGCACTGTGCTGGGCGGGGCTGCGCATCGCGCGCCGGGCGCGCCAGCCGCTCCCTCTGCTCTTCGCCACCGCGGCCACGGCCCTGGTCGCAGTGCCCGCGCTGTGCAACGCCGGCGTGGTGATGGGACTGCTGCCGACCACCGGCCTCACCCTCCCGCTGCTCTCCCACGGAAGCAATTCGCTCGTGTGTACGGCACTGGCGATCGGGATCCTGCTGCGAGCGGCGAACGAGCCCGAAGGCGCCGAGCGCCGCTCCGCTCCCGCGCGCCGGAAGACGCGGTCATGAGCGGAGCACGAGGCGTGTGGGCGATCGCGGGCGGGGGGACCGGTGGCCACGTCACCCCGGCCCTCGCGCTCGCCGAGGCGGTCGCCGCTCGCGGAGGCGCACCGCTGCTGATCGGCGGCGAGATCGGTCTGGAGCGCAAGCTGGTGCCCGAGGCGGGCTTCGAGCTCGTGAGCCTGCCCAGCGGCCAGGTGATGGGGCGCGGCCCGACGGCCCGGCTGCGCGCGGCGCTCGCCACGGCGCGGGGCGTGCGTTCTGCCTGGCGGCTGCTCGCCGCCCGGCGGGCCCGGATCCTGATCTCGGTGGGCGGCTACGCCTCGGTTCCCGGGGTGGTGGCGGCCGCGCTGCGCCGCATCCCGATCGCCCTGGTCGAGCCGAACGCGATGCCGGGACGGGCGAACCGGCTGGCCGCGCGCGTGGCACGCGCCGTGTTCCTGCAGTTCGAGATCGCGGCGGCCCGGCTCGGCGGCGCCGGCGCCGTCCACGTGACCGGAGCCCCGCTGCGGCGCGCCCTGGTCGCCGCCTTTCGCGCCGCGCCGCCGCGGCACACCGCGGCAACCCCGCTGCGCGTGCTCGTCTTCGGCGGGAGTCAGGGCGCGCGGCAGATCAACGAAGCGATGATGGAGGCGGCGTCCCAGCTCGACGCATCCGCCTTCGCGATCTTCCACCAGACGGGGGAGGCCGACCGCGAGCGCGTGGCGGCCGCCTACGCCGCCGCCGGGGTGCCCGCGCGCGTGGTGACCTTCGAGCGCGACATGCCGTCCCGCTACGCGGAGAGCGACGTCGCCGTGTGCCGCAGCGGCGCGCTGACCGTGGCCGAGCTCGCGATGGCCGGCCTGCCCGCCCTGCTCGTCCCCTATCCCTACGCCGCCGACGACCACCAGGCCGCGAACGCCCGCGCGATGGCCGAGGCGGGCGCGGCGCGCGTCCTGCCCTCGCGACCGCTCGCCGCGGAGGACCTGGTGCGCGCTCTCGGCGAGCTGGCGGCGCACCCCGAGACCCTGACGGCGATGGCGGCCGCCGCGGCGAAGCTCGCGCGCCCCGACGCAGCCGACCAGATCGTCGAGGCGTGCAGCGCCTGGATCGAGGAGGACTGATGCGCGGCATCGAGCGCATCCACTTCGTCGGCATCGGCGGCATCGGCATGTGCGGCATCGCGGAGCTGCTCGCCAACCAGGGCTATCGCGTCTCCGGCTCGGACGTGCGCGAGAGCGCGAACACCGAGCGCCTGCGCGGGCTGGGGATCCCGATCGCGATCGGTCACGACGCCTCCCACGTCGGCGACGCCCAGGTGGTCGTCTACTCGTCGGCGGTGCGACTGGACAACCCGGAGCTGCGGCGCGCCGAGGCGGCGAAGATCCCGGTGATCGGCCGGGCCGAGATGCTGGCCGAGCTGATGCGCCTCAAGGACGGGGTCGCGGTCGCCGGCAGCCACGGCAAGACCACGACCACCTCCCTGATCGCCCACGTGCTCGACGCCGCCGGGCTCGATCCGACGGCGGTGATCGGAGGCCGCGTGCTCACCGCCGAGCGCGCGCCCTCGACCACCCGGCTCGGCACAGGACCGCTGCTGGTCGCCGAGGCGGACGAGAGCGACGGCTCCTTCCTGCGCCTGACCCCGGTGATCGCGATCGTCACCAACATCGATCCCGAGCATCTCGATCACTACGGCCGCTACGAGGCGATCCAGGACGCCTTCGTCACCTTCTGCAACCGCGTGCCCTTCTGGGGCGCGGCGGTCCTCTGCCTCGACCACCCGGGTGTGCAGGCGATCCTGCCGCGGATCAATCGCCGCGCGATCACCTACGGCACCAGTGCCCAGGCCGACTGGGTGGCGAGCGAGCGCGGGCGCGACGCCCGGGGCCTGGGCTTCGAGGTCTCCCGGCGCGGCGAGCGGCTGGGACGCGTCCACACGAGACTTCCCGGCCACCACAACGCGCTGAACGCCCTGGCCACGCTCGCCGTCGCCCACGAGCTCGAGGTGCCCTTCCGCCAGGCGGCCGAGGCGCTCGAGACGTTCCTCGGCATCGAGCGCCGCTTCGAGACCAAGGGGGAAGTGGGCGGCGTGCGCGTCGTCGACGACTACGGACACCACCCGGCCGAGATCGAGGCGACGCTCGCCGCGGCGCGCGAGATCCACGAGGGGCGGATCGTCGTCGCCTTCCAGCCCCATCGCTACTCGCGGACCCGCGACCTGTGGGACGCCTTCACGCGCTGCTTCAACCGCGCCGACGTGGTGGTCCTGACCGAGATCTACGCCGCCAGCGAGGACAAGATTCCGGGGGTGGAGGCCGCGCAGCTGGCCGAAGCGATCCGCGACCACGGTCACCGCGCCGTCTGCTTCGAGCGCGACCTCGACGACGTGCTGGAGCGGTTGGCGTCGATCGCGCGCCCGGGCGACCTCGTGCTCACGCTCGGCGCCGGCAGCATCGCCACGCTGGGGGAGCGGCTGGTCGCGCGGCTCGCGGAGGTGCGGTCGTGATCGACCCCACCCTGCGCGCGGCACTCGAGGCCCTGCTCGGAGGCGGGATCCGCTTCGACGTCCCCCTCGCGCGCCTCACCTCACTGCGCATCGGCGGTCCGGCCGACGCCGTCGCCGCGCCGGCCGACCGTGCCCAGCTGCAGGCGACGCTGGCGCTGCTCGCCCACGAGCGGGTGCCCCACCACGTGATCGGCGGGGGCTTCAACTCGCTCGCGCTCGACGTCCCGGTCCCCGGTGTGGTGATCCAGCTCGGCCGCCTGCGCCGCCTCGAGGAGCGCCCGGACGGGATGCTGCGCGTGGAGGCCGGCGTCTCCCACAGCCAGCTGACCCGCTTCTGCGTCGACCGCGGCTTCGCCGGCCTCACCTTTGGAGCCGGCATCCCGGGCAGCATCGGCGGCTGGCTGGCGATGAACGCCGGCATTCCGGGTCACGAGATCGGCGACCGCGTCGTCGAGGTCGAGGTGGCGAGTCCGAGCGGGCAACGGCGATCGCATCTGCCGCGCGCGCGCCTGCACTTCTCCTATCGGTCGCTGCGCGGTCTGGCTCCGGGGAGCGTGATCGTGTCCGCCCTGCTGCGCGTCGATCGCTCCACGCCGGAGGCGGTGCGCGCTGAGGTCGACGCCCTGCTGGCGCGGCGCGGCGCGACCCAGCCGCTGTCCGTGCCCTCCTGCGGATCCGTGTTCAAGAATCCGCCCGGCGACTTCGCCGGGCGCCTGATCGAGGCCGCCGGCCTCAAGGGATACAGGGTGGGCGGCGCCCAGATCTCGCCCGTCCACGCCAATTTCATCGCCAACACGGGGGGCGCGACCGCCTCGGACGTGATGGAGCTGATCCGCCTCGCCCAGGAGCGCGTCCGCGAGCACAGCGGAACCCGACTGGAGCGCGAGGTGCGCATCCTGGGAGGAGCCGCATGAGAAGCCGAACCGGAAACCGCCGGCGCGACCGCATCGAGCAGGAGGCCCTGCAACGCCGCGCGCGCGCCAACCACCATCTCGACCGGGTTCGGAACCGGCGCAGCGCTCCGAGGCGCTCCTTGCCGGGGCGGGCGGCGTTGGTGCCGCTGGCGCTGATCGGCGCGCTGGTCCTCGGCGTCTGGATCGGAGACGACGCGATCGCCGAGTGGGCGGGATCGCCCTGGAAGGTCGAGGACATCGAGGTGCTCGGCGCGGAGCGGCTGAGCGCCGCCGAGGTGGCGCAGGCGGCGGACGTCGCGCGCGGCGACGACTATCGCCACGCCGATCCGGAGCGGCTGGCCCGACGGCTGGCCGAGAACGCGTGGGTCGCCGAGGCGCGTGCGACGCGGCTGCCCGGCGGCACGGTGGTGCTGGGCGTGCGCGAGCGCGAGCCGCTCGCCGTGATCGACGGGGGCGGCGGGCCGCTCGGCGTGGACGCCGAGGGCCGCCCCTTCGCGGTGCTCGACCCGCGGGAGGCGGAGGGGCTGCCTCGGCTGCGCTGCAAAAGCACGCCGCCTCCGGGCGAGGCCGACGCCCGGCTGGCCGAGGCCATCCGCGTCGGTCGTTCCCTGCCCGAGCGCGGGCTCGCGATGCCGACCGAGATCGCCCTCGGCGGCGAGCGCGACCCGGAGGGGTTGGTGCTGCGGCTGCCGGGCATCGACGCCCGCTTCGTGCTGGGCGCCGAGGACTTCGAGGCGCGCATCGCCGCGATGGCGGAGCTGCTCGCGAAGCGGCCGGAGGAGGTGGCCCAGGCCGCCCAGGTGGATCTGCGTTTCGCAGGACAAGCCGTCCTGCAGGAGAAGGCCGACTCGAAGGGGTCGGCGTGAAGCGTCGCCGCGGCCGAGCGCCGCGGCGACCGAACCGGGGCCGCGCGGCAGGACCGGCGGCCCAGTCTCAGGGGGGAGACGAGGAACATGGCCAAGAAGGAAGACCTGATCGTCGGACTCGACATCGGCACGACGAAGGTGTGCGTGATCGTTGCCGCGCCCACCGACGGAGGGATCGACATCGTCGGGATCGGTACCCACCCCTCGCGCGGTCTGCGCAAGGGGGTGGTGGTGGACATCGACGCCACCGTCGCTTCGATCAAGCACGCAGTGGAGGAAGCGGAGCTGATGGCCGACTGCGAGATCAGCTCGGTCTACGCCGGGATTGCGGGCAGCCACATCCGGGCCTTCAACTCGCACGGAGTGGTCGCGGTGAAGGACCGGGAGGTCTCGCCGGGCGACGTGAAGCGGGTGATCGATGCGGCGAAGGCGGTCTCGATCCCGATGGACCGCGAGGTGATCCACGTGATCCCCCAGGAGTTCATCATCGACGACCAGGATGGGATCCGGGAGCCGCTGGGCATGAGCGGGGTGCGGCTTGAGGCGAAGATCCACATCGTCACGGCGGCCGTCACCAGCGCCCAGAACATCGTGAAGTGCGCCAACAAAGCGGGCCTCAACGTGATGGACATCGTGCTCGAGCCCCTGGCCAGCGCCGAGGCGTGCCTCGCTGAGGACGAGCGCGACCTGGGGGTGTGCCTGATCGACATCGGGGGCGGCACGACGGACGTCGCGGTCTACGCCGAGGGCTCGATCAAGCACACCTCGGTGCTGGGGCTCGGGGGCGCCCACGTGTCGAACGACATCGCGGTCGGCCTGCGGACGCCCTTCGACGAGGCCGAGCGGGTCAAGAAGAAGTTCGGGGTGGCAGCGGCCCGCTTCCTGGGCAGCGACGACGTGATCAGCGTCCCGAGCGTGGGCGGCCGACGCCCGCGCCAAGTCTCGCGCAAGCTCCTGTGCGAGATCATCGAGCCGCGGATGGACGAGATCCTGTCGCTCGCCAGGCAGTCTCTGGTGAAGGAGGGCCTCGAGGATCGGATTCCCTCGGGTGTGGTGCTGACCGGCGGCTGCTCCGCGCTGGAGGGCGTGCCCGACCTGGCGGAGGAGATCTTCGAGACACCGGTCCGGACGGGAATCCCCAGCCGGGTGGGTGGCCTCCAGGACGTGGTGCGGGGCCCGATGTACGCGACCGGGGTCGGTCTGGTGCTATTCGGAGCGTCCCAGGACCGGGAGAACACCCGGTTCCGGATCCGGGACGAGTCGATCTTCGGCCGGGTCAAGCAGCGGATGCGGGACTGGTTCTTTCAGTTCGAGTAGGCCGGCCGAAGGCCGGCGCGCAGCGAGGCGAAGCCGAGCGGAGTCGAGAAGGTGGCCTCCGCTGTCCGCGAGGACGCGGTCCGCAAGATGGAAGGTCGAAAATGTCGATTTCTGCTCGGCCGGGCCTCACAAGAAACGTCGTTTTTCGATAGGTTTCCGATGAGATTCACATCGCCATTGCGCACTGGGGGGTGAGAGCATGGCTACGAAGCGTTCGTCCGAGCGCGGGTCCACCCGCGATCGTCATCCGGGGCAGACGGAGCTGATCCGAGGCCCGGAGCCGGAGTTCGAGGAAGACCGGGATCCGATCGAGTTCGAGGACACGGCGTCGCACCACGCCGTGATCAAGGTGGTCGGGGTCGGCGGAGGAGGCGGCAACGCCCTCAACAACATGGTGGCCTCGGGTCTCGGGGGCGTGGAGTTCATCGCCGCCAACACCGACGCCCAGGCGCTCCAGTACAACCTCGCGCCGATCAAGATCCAGCTGGGCAGCGAGGTGACCCGCGGCCTGGGCTGCGGCGCCGACCCGGACAAGGGTCGCGCCTCGGCGCTGGAGGCGCGGGAGCGGCTGACCGAGTGCTTTCGCGGTACCGACATGGTGTTCGTCACCGCGGGGCTCGGGGGCGGCACCGGTACCGGCGCCGCGCCGATCGTGGCCGAGGTGGCGCGCGAGGCCGGCGCGCTGACCGTCGGTGTCGTCACCAAGCCCTTCCTGTTCGAAGGGCGGGTGCGCCAGCGCCACGCCGAGCGGGGTCTCGACGAGCTGCACCGGGTCGTCGACACGGTGATCACGATCCCCAACCAGCGCCTGCTCGCGATCGCCGGCAAGAACACCGCAATGCGCGACGCCTTCAAGCTGGCCGACGACGTGCTGCACAACGCGGTGCGCGGCATCTCGGATCTGATCACGATCCACGGCCTGATCAATCTCGACTTCGCCGACGTGCGGACGATCATGAACGAGATGGGTGTCGCCCTGATGGGCACCGGCGTCGCAAGCGGGGAAGACCGGGCCCAGGAAGCGGCGCGTATGGCGATCTCGAGTCCGCTGCTCGAGGACCTCTCGATCGACGGCGCCCACGGAGTCCTGATCAACATCACCGGTGGCCCCGACCTGTCGCTCTTCGAGGTGAACGAGGCGTCGACCCTGATCCAGGAGGCGGCCCACGAGGATGCCAACATCATCTTCGGAGCCGTGATCGACGAGAGCGTCCCGGAGGGCGAGATGCGGGTGACCGTGATCGCCACCGGGCTGGAAGGGGATCGGATGCGGCGGGGCCGTGACCGGGACGTCCCGGCCGAGGACCTGGCGAAGGTCACCCCGCTGCGGCGCGAGCCCGTTCCCTTCGAACGGGCTCCCGTGTCCGCCGGACACAGCGAGGCGGGGCCCGAGCAGACCTCGATGCTGCCGCCCGCCCCGGCGCCTCGGTCGGCGGCTCCCGGGCCGTCGCACGTCGCCCCGGCCCCCGCCCCGACGCGGAGCGCGAGCGGCGACGACTGGATGTCGCCCTTCGAGGACGAGCTCGACGTGCCGACCTTCCTGCGCCGGCGCAGCGCCGAGGACGAGGAGGAGGAGGAGCGGGATACCCCGGCCTTCCTGCGCCGTTCGGCGGACTGACCCGGCCACGAGGGCTTCCGAAGCAAGACGCCCGGGTGCGCAAGCGCCCGGGCGTTTCGCGTGTTGCGGCCCGCTTCGCGGGGTCGCTCAGGCGTACGTGCGGGCCATCAGGAGGATCAGGCCCAGGTAGGCCAGCACCAGCCAGACGTTGTGGTTGCGAAGCGCCCGCTCCACGTCCCAGGTCCCTTCCTCTGTTCCCCACGGTCCGCTTCTCGTTTCGAGCCGATGCCCGCTCCGCTTGAGCGAATAGCACGCCGATCCCTGCCCGGAGTGACCGTCATCACTCAAAAAGGGAGGGTCGGACGCGGGTCCGGGTCCTAGAGCGCCTCGACGGGGGCGAGGATCTCGGCCGCTGCGAAGAAGTAAGAGATCTCGATCTTCGCGGTTTCCGGGGCATCCGATCCGTGAGCGGCGTTGCGCTCGATGTCGGTGCCGAAGTCGCCCCGGATCGTTCCGGGGGGGGCCTCGGTCGAGTTCGTCGGACCGAGAAGGTCGCGATGGGCCTGGATCGCCCCTTCTCCCTCCAGGACGCTCACGACGACCGGGCCCGAGGTCATGAATTTCACCAGCTCGCCGTAGAAGGGGCGCTTCTTGTGGACCGCGTAGAAGCCGCGGGCCAGGGTCTCGGTGAGGTGGATCTTCTTCATCGCCAGGATGCGCAGGCCGGCCTTCTCGAAGCGACTCAGGATCTCTCCGGTAGCGCCGGGGACCGCGGTGGCGTCGGGCTTGATGATCGAGAGTGTGCGTTCGATGGCCATGATGCGTCGAATCTCCTGGGTTTTTCGGGTGCGGAGGGGGGCGGAGGGGGGCGGAGGCTAGCGGGTCCCGGCGCCCTGCCACACCTCGCGCGGGCGCGGGGGGCGCCCGCCGGAGGACGGACGGGCCGGCGCCCGATGGACGGATTCGCGCCCCTAGACGCGCAGCACGATCTTGCCGAAGTGCTCGCTGGCCTTCATGGCCCGATGCGCCTCGGCCGCCTCCGCCAGCGGCAGCACGCGATCGACCACCGGAACCAGGTCGCCCTTCTCGATCGCGACGCCGAACCGGGCTGCGAAGGCCGAGACCAGAGCCGCCTTGTCCTCGACCGGCCGCGCCCGCAGCGTGGAGCCGATCACGGAGAGGCGGCGGACCAGCAGCGTGCCCAGATTCAGCTCCGTCACGGCTCCTCCCATCAGGCCGATCAGGACGAGCCGGCCGCCCACGTCCAGGGCGGCGAGGTTGCGCTCGAGATAGGGCGCACCGATCGAGTCGAGCACCACGTCCACGCCGTGCCCGCTCGTCGCCTCCCTGGCCGCCGCGACGAAGTCGCCCTCGCGGTAGTTCACGGCCACCTCGGCGCCCAGCTCGCGGCACCGGCGGCACTTCGCGTCGGAGCCGGCGGTCGCGATCACGCGAGCCCCGGCGAGCCGGGCGAGCTGGGTGCAGGCGGTGCCGATTCCGCTGCCACCGCCGTGCACCAGGACCGAGCCGCCCACCGGAAGCTGGCCGAGCTGGAAGACCGTGAGGAAGACGGTCAGGTAGACCTCGGGAAATGCGGCGGCCTGCTCGAGCGTCAGCGACGCGGGCACCGGGAGGAGCGATCCCGCGTGCACCACCACCTGCTCCGCGTATCCGCCCCCGGCGAGCAGGGCCATGGCGCGGTCGCCCGGGCTCCATCCCGAGACCCCCGCCCCCACCTCGATCACCTCGCCCGCACACTCGAGGCCGAGGATCGTCGAGGCACCGGGCGGCGGCGGATAGTGTCCCTGCCGCTGCAGAAGGTCGGCGCGATTCACACCGCACGCGCTCACGCGCAGACGCACCTCGCCCGGGCCCAGCGAAGGGGTGGGCGCCTCGCCCAGGTACAGCACCGACTCGTCACCGAACGCGTCGAACAGGATCGCCTTCACGGGGACGATCGTACCGGGCCCGCGGCTCGCGTCGAGATGCTGCCGCTCCTCCGTGCAACACCGCTTCTACAAACCACCCGTCCGTCCGGCAGACGAGCCGCTCCGGGCGTCGTGAAGGGAGCGCGAGCCCCTGCGACCGGCGCGCGCTCCTTGGCTCGGCCCTTGCAGTCCGCTCGCAAGGCGCTCAACCGCTCCACCGGACGATCCCTCCCCCATGCAACGCGCCTCCTCCGCGACCCCGTCCTCCAACCTCCTGCGCCGCGTGCTGCTGCTGGCAGTGGCGCTCGCGGCGGCGATTCCCGCGAGCGCCCAGGTCCCCGTGACGGCGGAGATCCTCGACGACGCGCCTCCGATCGATCCCTGGATGAAGGCCGCCGGCGATCTGGACGGAGACGGCGCCGTCGACATCGTCGTCGCGGGGCGCGACGGACCGGTCGTCTGGTATCGCGCACCGCTCTGGGATCGCCACACGATCGCCGACACCGTCTCTCCCGGGGGCAGCAGCACCGACATCGATCTCTTCGACGTCGACGGCGACGGCGATCTCGATGCGGTCTTGGCGAACGGCATCTGGCACGAGAATCCCGCTCCGGGAGGATCCGCCACCGACGAGCCCTGGACGACTCACGTGTACGGGGGTCGGGATGGCCACGACGTGCACGGCAGCGATCTGGACGGCGACGGCGATATCGACCTGGCGACGCGAGATCAGGGCGCTGCGGGGACGACGATCTACGTGTACCGGAACGACCTCGCGAACGGATGGCTCGAGATTCCCGTCGGTCCCGTGCCGGCCGGGGAAGGGCTCGCGCTGGGTGACCTCGACGGCGACGGAGACGACGACCTGGCGATCGCCGATCGCTGGTACGAGAACGACGGACCGCTGGCCGCCGGTGCGTGGCGGGAACGCCTGTTCGACGGCGTCGTCAGCCCGGAGCCCGACACGGTCGTGGCGATCGCCGACCTCGACCGCGATGGACGCGCCGACGTCGTGGTGACACCTTCCGAGAAGGCCGGCGAGACCGATCGGATCGAGTGGTTCCGCGGGCCCTCCGACCCGCGCAACGGCCTCTGGACCCGCGCAGCGCTCTCGGAGACCGTGTCGAGCACACACCACTCGCTCCAGATCGTCGACTGGGATCTCGATGGCGACCTCGACGTGGCCACGGCGCGGATGCAGCAGGCGGAGGACCCGGTGGTGGAGGTCCTGCTCAACGACGGGAGCCCCGCCCTGTGGCCCGTCGACGTGGTCGACACGGTCAGCAGCCACGACCTGGTGGCGGCCGACGTGGACGAGGACGGCGACGTCGACCTGATCGGGGCGGACTGGAAATCGTCGAGCGCGCTCGACGGAGCTCCGCTGCGCCTGTGGCGCAACGAGCTTCCCGAGCCCGGTGCCGTGCCCTCGCTGCTCGCCGGCGCCGCCGCTCTGGTCTGGCTGCGCTCGCGATCCCGAACGCGAGCCGGCCGACTCAGTTGAGCTCGGCGCGCGTGTAGCCGAGCAGCTCGCGCGCCGTGATCATGCGCTGGATCTCACCGGTGCCCTCGTAGATGTCGGTGATCCGGACGTCGCGGAACCACTTCTCGAGCAGGTGGTCGCGCGACACGCCCATGGGCCCGAGGAGCTCGATGCAGCCCTGCGTGACCTGGCGTACGACGGTGCCGGTCTTCGCCTTGCACACCGATGCTTCGAGGTTGTTCGACTTCCCCTCTCCCGAGAGCCAGGCGGCACGCAGCACCGTCAGCTCGGCTGCCTCCACGAGCGCCTCGAGCTCGAGGAACTTGGCCACCACCGCCGACTGGCTGTGCGCCCGCCCCCCGTATTCGATCTCGACACCCACCTCGCGGAGCTGATCCCGGGTGAAGTCGAGCGCTGCGCGCGCCATGCCGAGGCCGCCGGCCGCCACCGCGGGCCGCGTCATGTTGAAGGTCTTGAGCACGCCCTTGAAGCCGCCCGAGCTCCGCTTGGGGATCGTCTCGTCCCCCCCGAGCAGGTTCGCGCGCGGGATGCGGCAGTCCCTGAACACGTAGGCGGCCGTGTCGTCGGCGCGGATGCCGAGCTTCTTCTCCTTGTGCGCGACCGTGAAGCCGGGCGTTCCCTTCTGGACGAGGAACGACTTGATCCCGGCGCGACCAGCCGACTTGTCGATCGTCGCCCAGACGACCACGCCCTCGGCCTTGCATCCGGTGGTGACGAAGATCTTCTCCCCGTTCAGCACCCACTCGTCTCCGTCGAGCACCGCGGTGGTCTGGACCATCGAGGGATCGGATCCGCAGCCCGGCTCGGTGATCGCCATCGCCAGGGTCAGGCCCTTCCACTGCTCCTGCTGCTCGCGCGTGCCCGAGGCGCGCAGGGCCGCGTTGCCCAGGCCGCCCTTCGCGCGCCGCAGGCGCACCGAGTAGTCGCCCCAGGTCTGCCCGGCGGAGAGCAGCATGCTGATCACCGGCATGCTGGTGTCCTGCTCGGTGCGCCCCGCGAAATGGGCGTACACGTTCGGGAAGTCGTCCGCCTCGGGAAACTCGTCGGGGATGAACTCCTCCTCGTGCTCGTCGTAGTAACGGGCGTACTTGCGACAGATGAGCGCCTCGGCGCGCACCTGGTCGAGGAGCTGTCGGTCCTTCTCAGTCAAGCTGAAGTCGATCATTTCGGTTCCTCACTGCGCCGCTCGCGGCGCGGCTGAGAATGGATGGAGGGCGTCGGCCGTGACCGCGCCGCTCAGACGCCGATCGTGCCCTCGAGCACGCCGAGCGTTCGCGCGTTCCGGTACCACATCTCGACCGGGTGCTCGCGGATGAAGCCGTGGCCACCCAGGACCTGCACTCCCTCGTCGGCCACGCGCATGGACTGGCTGGCGGCATAGGCGCGGGCGTGGTGCGAGGCCTGGAGCGCGTCGGCTCCCTGCTCGAGCTGGCTCGCCGCCTTCCACGTGAGCCAACGCATCGACTCAGTCTCGATGTGCATGTCGGCCAGCTTGAAGGCGATGCCCTGCTTCTGGGCGATCGCCTGACCGAAGGCCTCGCGATCCTTCGCGTAGGGGATCGCGTACTCGACGACCGCTCGCGAGAGACCGGTCATCGCGGCGGCGAGGGCCACCCGCGAGTGGCCGAGCAGGCGCCGGAGATCGGTGCCCGCCTCTCCGCCGAGCCGCGCCGATGCGGGAAGCTCGACGCGCTCCAGCTCGATTGCGGCCGTCGGCAACGCGCGCAGACCGAGGTTCTTCTCCGGCTCCGAGACGCTCAGACCCCGGGCATCCCGCGGTACGATGAACGCATCGTGGCTTCCGTTGTTGCGACAGACCACCAGGAAGTGGCTCGCGCGATCGGCGAACGGGACGAAGGTCTTGGCTCCCGAGAGCACGAAGCCCGAACCCTTCGGCTCCGCGAGCGTACGCGGCAGCAGGGGCTCGAAAGCGGGACCGGGCTCGATCCACGCGAGCGACGCGGCGTGGAACGAAGACCCGCAGAAGAGTGGAAGCAGCTCGCGGCGCTGCGCCTCCGTGCCCTGGTCGAGGATCGCGTTGGCGAACGCCACGGGCGCCAGGGCCGCCGCAGCGAGGGTGGCGTCGCCCCAGGCGAGTTCCTCGGCGACCAGGGCGAGGGTCACGGGCGAGCGCTCTTCCCCCCCACCGCCGTAGGTCTCGGGAACCGACGTGGAGGCGAGCCCGAGCTCCCAGACCTGATCGAGCAGGGCCTGGGGAATCTGGGCGGCCTCGTCGCACTCCCGGGCGGCCGGTCGCAGCACCTGCTCCGCGAACTCGCGCAGGGCGTCGCGCGCGACTTCCTGCTCCTCGGTAGGCTGAAACGAAATCACGAGTCACTCCTTTCCAGTGAGTGCTTGGGAAGGACCTGATCGATCGGCAGTGCCCGGCCCTCGGGCGCCACCTGGTAGAAGTAGTGGTCCATCGCGTCGGATCCGCCCTCCTTGACCAGCAGCCCGCGCTGGTGGAGCTCGCGCGCGTCGACGAGACCGAGCGCCAGTGCGCACCAGACGCGCGCGTCGGCCGTGTACCGCACGTCGGCTCGCGGGGAGAAGCCCGGCCGCACGTCGCAGACGCCGTCGAACACGCAGATCGTCCACACTCCGCCGCCCTCTCCCGTGAGACGCACCTCGAAATTGAGATCGATCCCCGCGGAGCGATCTTCCCGGACCATGAAGGGCAGCGATTCGATCACGGACTGCGCCGAGGTCGAGGTGAATCGCTTCGCGTCGATGTGCAGGTCGCGGAGGCCGTGGCAGATCCACCAGCGCGCGATCGCGTTGATGATGGGGGCGAGCGAGCGCCCCTGCGGAGTGAGCGCGTAGAACGAGCGGGATCCCTCGGCGACGGGCTCGACGAAGCCCGCGGCGGTCAGCTGACGCAGCCGGCTCGAGAGCACGCGCGGCGCGATTCCCGTCCGCTTGCGCAGCTCCTGGAAGCCCCGGTTGGCTCCGAGCAGGTGGCGGACGAGGACGAGCGTCCAGCGATCGCCGATCACGTCGAGCCCACGACCGACCGGATCGAAGATGGCGCCGGGTCGGGGCACTCCGGGAAGGCTCGAGGGAAGACGCGCGGGTGTGCTCTCCACGGATTAGATATCTAATCAATATCAGAACGGTATGCAATGGATACCTATATCTGTATTGATTGGATTCCCTTGGGGGCCCCGATGGCTCGCGAGGAGCGCGAGGATCGGTGGTAGGATCCGCCCGCTGGAGGCGGTCAGGGGATCGCCGGCGAACACGTACCGTTCGCGGGAGGAAAGTCCGGGCTCCACAGGGCAGGGAGGTCGCTAACGGCGACCCGGGGTGACCCGAGGGAAAGCGCAACAGAAACCACACCGCCGATGGCCCGCGATCCGAGCGGCGTTGTGAGAGACGCCGTCCGGGGAGGCACAGGCAAGGTTGAAATCGTGGGGTAAGAGCCCACGCGCGACGGCCGGGTGACCGGCGGCGGGGCAAGCCCCTCCCGGAGCAAGCCCGAATAGGCGCACTGTCGAGGACGGCCCGTCCGAAGCGCTCCGCTCCGGCGGCGCGCCAGTGCGCGGGTCAGGGTGCTCGAGTGCCGCAGCAATGCGGCGCCTAGACGAATGATCCCCCGAGACGCCGCGGCGACGCAGCGTCGTGACAGAACCCGGCTTATCGACCACTTCGGGAGTGATCCCGAACTCGGAGGAAGAAGCCCCGCGCCACGCCTCCGAAGCTCCAGCCGTGTGCAGGGGGGCGGCGACCGCCGTCCCCCTGCATCAGACCGTCTCGGGATCGCGGCGCAGGCAGATCAGACGCGCCCGCCGCTCGGCGTCGTAGCCCCGCCATTTCTCGGCGGGGAGATCCTCCGCCGCGACGCGGCGGAATCCATAGCGTTCGAACAGGCCGGCCACCCTCTCGGTGGTGGTACACGCGAACAGGAACACGTCGCCGCGCTCGTGCGAGGCCCGGCAGAACGCCTCCAGGAGGTGTCCGCCGACGCCCTCTCCGAGGAATCGCGTCAGGGTGTACAGGGAGGCGACCTCGCTGGTTCCCGACTCCGGGTGCGGGATCAGGGCTCCGATCCCGGCCAGGTGTCGCGCCTCGACGAACGCACCGAACCCGTTTGCGAACACGAGGTCGAGTTCCTCCTCGCTGCGCGCGGCCAGATAGCCCTCGGCCACGCCTCGGGCGACGAGATCGTTCGCCGCGTCGAAGTCGTCGATGCCGAGGCGACGCACGTCGACGTAGCGGCCGAGCGTGAACAGCGTTCCCGAGCCCGCATAGCTGAAGAGCTCCTCTCCCAGCTCGTCGGCAGTGCAGACATTGACCGCCGGGACGCCTCCGCGCAGGGCGGCCTCCACCTCCCGGAGCAGCGGCGTACGCTTTCCCGCGTCGCCGAAGGGCGCCGTCAGCAGGCCGACGAGCTCCTCGAGGTGCACGAACGAGACCCGGCAGCCGTCGCCGCCGAGCACGGCGCCGAGCGCATCCACGAACACGAGCTTGGACACCCGCAGACGAACCGCCCAGGTGCGGCAGGCGGCGAGGAATGGGTCGCCGGGGTCGACGACCACCGCGACCCGCGGCGAGGAGCACAGGGCGCGCCAGACCGAGCCGATCGCGCGACCAGGCGGCACCGAGACGACGGTCGCGTCCAGCGCCCGGCCCACCTCGCGATCACCGGCCAGGAGCACGATGCGAGTCCGGTTCTGCTCGAGCTCCTGGAGGACCGGACGCATCCGCTCGGCGGCGCTCGACTCGTCGGTCGCACAGGCGATCGCCAGGGTGCGATCGCGAAACTCGGCCAGGTAGAAGGCCTTCTCGGTAAAGGGGGCCCAGCTCGCGCGCTCTTCGGCCATGACGGCCCAGTTTGGCGGATGTTGGTGTATCGTGCTGCGCCGATGGGGTGGCAGGGCTGGCTCACGCTCGCAGTCGTGGGCGTGACGCTGGTGGCGATGGTCCGGGAGCTGGCGTCCCCGGACCTCGTGCTGATGGCAGGCCTGTTCACCCTGGCCGCCGCAGGCGTGCTCACCCCCGCCGAGACCTTCGCCGGGTTCGCGAATCCGGCACTGGCCACCGTGGGGATCCTGTTCGTGGTCTCGGCGGCCCTTCGTGAGACCGGCGCGCTCGATGCCACGGTGGGCAGATTGTTCGCCCGCGCGCGCAGCGAAGCCAGCGGATTGGCGCGCATCTGCCCGCCAGTTGCAGTGATGTCGGCGTTCCTGAACAACGCGCCGATCGTCGCGATGATGACGCCGGTGATCATCGACTGGACGCGTCGGGTCGGCCTCTCTCCCTCGCGACTCCTGCTGCCTCTCAGCTACTCCGCCATCCTCGGCAGCATCCTCACCGTGATTGGAACCAGCACCACCCTCACCGTCGCGGGTCTGGTCCAGCGCTCTCCCGGAATGCAGGAGATCGGCTTCTTCGAGCTGACGCCGGCGACCCTGCCGATCGCGATCATCGGCCTGCTCTATCTCCAGTTCGTGGCGCCGCGACTCCTCCCCGATCGCCTCGGTCCGGTCGAGCGACTCGGGGAACGCCGCCGCGAGTACACGACGTCGATGCGGGTCGAGAGCGAATGCCCTCTGATCGGGCAGAGCGTCGAGGACGCTGGACTCCGGCACCTGCCAGGACTGTTCCTGGTGGAGATCGTGCGAGGAGATCGCGTCCTCACGCCGGTCGGCCCGGAGGAGCTGATCCTGTCCGGGGACGAGCTGGTGTTCGCGGGCGTCGTGTCGACGATCGTCGAGCTCCAGCGGATCCGCGGCCTGGTGCCGATCTCCCACGAGGACGCACCGCTCCAGTCGGCGCACAACGAGCGTCTGATCGAGGCCGTCGTATCGGCCTCCTCTCCGCTGATCGGGCAGAGCATCCGCGACGCCAACTTCCGCACCGTGTACGACGCCGCCGTGATCGCCGTGCACCGCAACGCCGAGCGCGTGGCCGGCAAGATCGGAGAGATCGTCCTCGAGGCGGGTGACACCTTGCTCCTGCAGACCGCGCCCGGCTTCCTTCGCGCGCACCGCAACAGCCCGGAGTTCTATCTGGTGAGCGAGGTCGCCGAGAGCGCAAAGCCGCGGCACGAACGGGCCTGGGTGGCGATCGCGATCCTGCTCGCGATGGTCGCGGTGGCGGGGACGGGTGTGTACCCGATTTCGATCGCCGGCTTCCTCGCCGCGGGACTGCTGATCGGGACGCGCTGCATCACCGGTCGCGTCGCCCGCAGCAGCGTCAACTGGTCGATCCTGGTCGTGATCGGCGCGGGCCTCGGAATCGCCTCCGCGATGGAGAAGAGCGGCGCCGCCGCCGCCGTCGCCGGCGCCATCGTCGGCTCGGCGGGGGCGCTGGGACCGCTGGTGACGCTCGGGGTCGTCTATGCGGCCACCTTGGTGCTGGCCGAGCTGCTCCACCACAACGCCGCTGTGGCCCTCACCTTCCCGATCGCCGTGGCCACCGCCGCGCAGATCGGGGCGGACCCGCGCCCCTTCGTGATGGCCGTGATCCTGGGCGGGTGCTGCGCCTTCGCGTCACCCGTGGCGTATCAGACGCATCTGATCGTCTACGGACCGGGCGGGTACCGGTACACGGACTTCGTTAAGGTGGGGATCCCGCTCGATCTGGTCTGCGGCGCGCTGGCGCTCTTCCTGATTCCCAGGGTTTGGGCGTTCTAGCCCCTGGGCCCCGCAGGGACACAAGTTGGGGTCTCGCCCTTCCGCAGCGATGGACATCGGCGCGATTGTTGAGAGTTCTTGCTCGCGAGGAAGTCCCGTTTCGCCGATACCAAACGATGTCTCATTACCACCCCCCAAGTGCCCCAGGTGCCGTTCGCGGTGCGTCCGGGCCGGAGACCGCCGGCCGGTCTGCAGGGAGCGGCCCAAACCCTAGAAATCACTGGACTTGAGAGGATCGATTCCGCAATATACCGGGCTGTTCGAGTACCCCCCCGACAGATCGCTCACACACCGCCGTCGGGCCGGACATCGTTCCCCCATTCCTGCCTGTTGCGCCCACCGGCCAACGGCTCCGTCTCGTGCATCCAGACCCAGCCGTCGGATTTGCCACGCGGGGGACGCCGGAAATGTTCAATCAAACGCTCCAAACGAGAATGCCCTGGGCGGCATCCGACACCTCGGTTCGGAGTCGCACCGGGGGTTCGAGGAATTCGTCGTGAAGGTGGAAGAGAAGACAAAGCCCGCTGAAGCCGTGCAGGAAGCCACGGGCGCGACCCGGGCGGCCCCGGCCGAAGACCTGGATCCCGGTCGGGAGCGGCGACCGCTGGAGTCCTATTTCCAGGAGATCGGCGGCACGCGCACGCTGCGGCGCGAGGAGGAGGTCCTCCTCGCCAAGGAGCTCGAGGCCGCCACCCAGGATCTGCGCGATGCGCTGTACGCGATTCCCCTGTGCGCGCGCCACGTGGTGGCCCGCTGGGACGAGCTGCGGGCGCTCTCTCATACCGGTGCGAAGCTCTCCGAGTCCGTAGGCGACGAGGAGACGGGCGAGATCGCAGCGCGGGTCGAGCGGGCGGTGAAGCGGCTGCGGACCCAGCTGGCCCATCGCGACAAGGCGCGCGACTCGGATGCGGCCAAGGAGCTCGCGAAGGTCGACGCCCGGATCTCCCGGGAGATGAAGTCCGCCCAGCTCTCGCTCGCGGTGCTCTCGGAGATGCGCCTCAAGGTGCTTGAGCTGGCGCGCGAGATGAAGCGCGCGCGGCGCGGTACGAAGCGCTTCCGCGACCTCGAGGTCGAGGCGGAGCTGACGCGGGCCGAGCTCCTCGATCGCGTCGCGGACGTCGAGAACGCCCACGAGCGGATGAGTCAGGAGAAGAATCGCTTCATCGAGCACAACCTGAAGCTCGTGGTGGCGATCGCGAAGGACTACCGCAACCTGGGCCTCTCCTTCCCGGACCTGATCCAGGAGGGGAACCTCGGCCTGATCCGCGCGGTGGAGAAGTTCGACCACCGGCGCGGCTTCAAGTTCTCGACCTACGCCGTGTGGTGGATCCGACAAGCGCTCGTGCGCGCGATCCAGAACCACTCGCGGACGATCCGCCTGCCCTCCCACGTCCACGACCGGCTGCAGCGCAGCCAGCGCGTGCGCGCGGAGCTGACGGGCAAGCTGGGCCGCGAGCCGACGCCGGCCGAGCTGGCGCCGGAGCTGGGCACGGACGCGGGATCGCTCGAGGCTCTCGACCTGCTGTCGCGCGAGGCGATCTCGCTCGAATCGTCGGTCGCGGGCACCGAGAAGCGCCTCGAGGACTTCGTGGCGGACCCCACCTCTTCGGCTCCGGACAACGGTCTCGACGGCGAGCGGATGCGCTCGGGTGTCGGCTACTTGATCGGTGCGCTGACCTCGCGCGAGCAGCTGATCCTGCGCCTGCGCTACGGCCTCGGTGGAGAAGAGGAGCACACCCTCGAGCAGATCGGACAGTCGCTCGGCCTGTCCCGCGAGCGTGTCCGCCAGCTGGAAGCGCGAGCCCTGAAGAAGCTGCGCGAGACGCTGCCGGCTCAGAATCTCCACCCGATCCTCGAGCCCTAGCACGTCGGCGCGCTATGTGATCGAGCCGCCGCCCCGCAGCCGCCGGGCGGCGGTCTTCGTTTCGACTACCCGGCAGGGGCCCGCCTTTGCTCGGCATCGCCTCGCTGCGTGTCGACCGACTCCCGAGTCGCCCTCCTAGCGAGCGCCGAGCCAGATCAGGAACAGCGCGCCCACCGCCCAGGTGTAGTAGGCGAAGCGGTGGAAGCCCCGGGTCCGCAACAGGCGGACGAAGAGCCAGATTGCCGCGAAGCCGGAGATCCCCGCCGCCACGATCGCCAGGGCGATCGGCAGCCGTTCTCCCGGGGCGATCCGGGACAGGTCGCCGGCCTTCAGGACGGCCGCGCCGAGGATCGCGGGCACGCTCATCAGGAACGAGAACTCCGCTGCCGCCGGCGGCGCGACACCGAGCGCCAGGGATGCGGCCACCGTCGAACCGCTGCGCGACACGCCCGGCACGATGGCGATGGCCTGGGCACAGCCGATCCACCACGCCGCGGACCAGCTCGGCTGTTCGATCGTCGCATTCGGCAGCGTGAGGCGCGTCGACCAGAGGATCGCCCCGGTCGCGAGTAGCCCCCAGCCCGCGACGACCGGCCGATCGAAGAGGCCCTCGAGGAAGTCGCCGGCGATCAGCACCAGGGCGACCGCGGGAACGGTGGCCAGGGCGAGCTTGGCGACGTACTCGAGCGCGTCGCGACGTCCGCTCAACGCGCCGAAGGCGAGCGCCGCGACCCGGGCGCGGTAGAACGCGAGAACCGAGAGCAGGGTCGCCACGTGGACCGCCACCTCGAACACGACGCCCTTGTGCGTCACGCCGAGCAGCGCCTGCACGATCACCAGGTGTCCACTGCTCGAGACGGGCAGGAACTCGGTCAGTCCCTGCACGATCCCGAGCCAGATCGCTTCGAGCGACGTCACGCGGGGCTCATCGGCCGCCCGCGACCGGAATCGGAGCGGAGGGCGCTTCGGCCGAGGCCCGGCGGCCGCCCCAACGCGCGCGAGCCCGCTCGATCACCACGTAGGTGGCAGGGACCACGAAGAAGGTCAGGGCCGTGGAGAAGAACGTCCCCCCCACCACCGCGATCCCGAGCGGCGCCCGAGAGTCGCCGCCGGCGCCCCGTCCGAGGGCGATCGGCAGGATGCCGACCAGGGTCGCGAGAGCCGTCATCAGGATGGGACGGAAGCGCGTGCGAGCGGCCTGGGCGGCGGCCTCCTCGAGGGCCAGACCCCGGCCGCGCAGCTGGTTCGCGAACTCGACGATCAGGATTCCGTTCTTCGTGACCAGCCCGACCAGCATCACCAGACCGATCTTGCTGTAGATGTTCAGCGTCGCCCCGGTCGCCCAGAGCGCCAGCAGCGCCCCGGTGAAGGAGAGGGCGACCGCCGCCAGGATCGTCACCGGGTGCACGAAGCTCTCGAACTGTGCCGCCAGCACGAGGTAGACGATCACGATCGCCAGCGCGTACGCGAAGGCGAGCGCGCTCCCGGACTCGACGAACTTCTCGGATTCGCCCGCCAGGTGCACCTGGTAGCCACCGCTGTCCGGGAGCAGGGCCTGCGCCATCTCCGCCACGCGCTCGATCGCCTCGCCTTGGGACACCTGCTCGGGCCGGGCCGTGAATCGCACGTTTCGCAGCCGGTCGTAGTGGTGGATCGCGCGAGGGGCGATCGTCTCGCGCACGTTCACCAGCGCCGACAGCGAGATCAGGTCGCCCGAGGCGTTGCGCACCGGCAGCTCGAGGATGTCGCGCGGGTCGTTGCGGTCGCCGCGTCCGAGCTGGGCGACCACGTCGTAGGTCTCGCCATCCAGCTTGAAGGTGGACAGATCGGAGCCGCCGAGCATCACCTGCAACGTGCGGGCGATCTGCCGCACGCTCACGCCCTGCTCGCTGGCGCGATCGCGGTCGATGTCGATGTCGAGCTGCGGCTTGTCGAGGTGGATGTCGAGGTCGGTGTGGCCGTAGCCCGGAAGCGCACGAACCCCTCGCTCGAGGGCGCCTCCGATCTCGGCCAGCCCGGCGAGATCGGGCCCCTGGATGCTGACGTCCACGCTCGCGGCGCTGAAGCCTTGCAGCGGCGAGGGCTCCTGGGCGTAGGCCTTGATTCCGGCGACTTCGGACAACCGCTCGCCGATGTCGTCTGCCACCTCGCTCTGGGTCCGGTCGCGATCGGCCGCGTCGACCAGCGAGGTCATGATGATGCCCTGATTCACCAGTCCAGGGGTGCCGATGCCGAGCGCGACCACGGAGAAGGCGCCGCTGACCTCGGGCGTGGCCAGCACGACCTGCTCGGCCTGCTGCTGGTACTGGTTCATGTACTCGATCGTCGCGCCCTCGGGTGCCTGGGTCCAGACGATGACGGTGCTCCGATCCGTGTCGGGGATCAGCTCCTCGTCGATGCTCGCGAAGAGCACGAAGCCCATCGCGATCCAGGCGGCGGCGAACACCACGTAGCGACCCGGCCGAGCCACAACGGGCGCGACCCGAGCCCCGTAGCCCTCGGTGAGCCGGTTCAGGGCTCGCGCCAGCACCGCCTTGACTCCGCGCTCGGTCTGGCCGCGCCGCAGGACGCGTGCACAGAGCGCCGGAGAGAGCGTGACGGCGACGAAGCCCGACACCGCGAGGGCGGCCGCCACCGTCACGGCGAACTCGCGGAACAGCCGGCCGGTCAGGTCGCTGAGGAAGGTGAGGGGAAGGAAGACCGCCACCGCAGACACCGTGGCAGCGACCACGGCGAAGGAGATCTCCTGCATGCCGCGCCGCGCCGCCTCGATCGGCGTGGCCCCCGATTCGATCCAGCGGGTGATGTTCTCGAGCACCACGATCGCGTCGTCCACGACCAGTCCGATCGCCAGCGTCACACCCATCAGGGTGAGCGTGTTGAGCGTGAAGCCCGCGAAATAGAGGAACGCCATCGCGCCGAGGATCGAGACCGGGATCGCCACGGCCGGCACGAGCGTCGCGCGCAGCGAGCGCAGGAAGGCGTAGATCACCAGCACGACGAGCAGCGCCGCCTCGAAGATCGTCCGCGTGACGTCGCTGATCGACTGGCGGATGAAGGTCGAGGAGTCGAAGGAGACGGCCAGATCGACGCCCGGCGGCAGCTCCTTGCGGAGCGCCTCCACCTCCCCGCGCACCGCATCGGCCACGTCGAGGGTGTTCGCCTTGGACTGCTTCACGATGCCCAGGCCGACGGCGGGAACCCCGTTCACACGAACGATCTTGCGCACGTCCTCGGCGCCTACCTCCACCCGGGCGATGTCGCGCAGGCGCACCAGATCTCCACCGCGATCGGCGAGCACGAGATTCTCGAAGTCGTGGGCGGTCTGGAGCTCGCCCAGGCTGCGAACGGTGAACTCGGTGCTCTCCGACTCGACCCGACCCGACGGGATGTCGACGTTCTGTCGGTTCAGCGCCTCCTCGATATCGAGGATCGTCATTCCCTGGGAGGCCAGGATGCGATTGTCGATCCACAGGCGCATCGAGTAACGGCGCTCACCGCCGATGATCACGCTCGCGACGCCCGGCAGCTTCGCCAGCCGGTCGATCACGCGGGTCTCGGCGAGGGTCGTCAGCTCGATCTGGTCGTATCGCGCACCCGACAGCGCGAGCCACATCTGGGCGTTGGCATCGGAGTCGCGCTTGGCGACGACCGGCTCCTCCACCTCTTCGGGCAGCTCGTTGCGCACGCGTGCGACGCGGTCGCGCACGTCGTTGGCGGCCTCGTCGACGTCGACGTCGAGCTCGAACTCGATCGTGATCAGCGACACCTGCTCGCGGCTCTCGGAGATCAGGTGCTTGACGCCGGGGATGCCGTTGACCTGGTCCTCGATCCGATCCGTGACCGAGGTCTCCACGACCTCGGGCGCAGCACCTGGAAAGACGGTCGTGACCGATACGATCGGCGGATCGACGTCGGGGAGCTCGCGATTGGGCAGCCGCGACAGTCCGATCGCGCCGAAGAGCGCGATCACGAGCGACATCACGGACGCCAGCACCGGCCGGTCGATGCAGACCTGGGAGATCTTCACCGGACCGCTCCGCTCAAGTCCCCTCGCCGATCAGCGAGCCTTCGGGAGCGGTGCTGCCGGCACGTCCGATCAGCGGATTTTGCGCTTCCCGGATCTCGACGCCTTCGCTCACCTTGTTCGTCCCGGCCGTCACGACGCGGGTCCCCGCCGCCAGACCCTGGACGATCTCGACCACCCCCCGCTCGCGCACGCCCACCTCCACGGGCATGCGCGTCACGCGATTCCCCTCATCGACCTTCCACACATAGGGACCCTGGTGGTCGAGCGCGACCGCCGACTCGGGCAGCACGATCGCGCGCTCGCGCCGTCGCACCTCGAGGTCGACGTTGGCGAACAGGCCGGGGACCAGGCGGCCGTCGGGATTCTCGATCCACGCCTTCACCCAGATGCGCCGGTTTCGGGGATCGAGGGTGGGAGAGACGAAGAACACCTTCCCGGGAAACTTCTCGCCGGGATAGGGGCGCACCCAGACCTGCACCTTCATCCCCGGTCGCGCGAAGGAGAGCCCTTCGTCGCTGATGGCGAAGGTGAGCTGGAGCCGGTCCACCGCGTCGACGCGGACCAGAGGGTCCTCCTCCTCGACGCGCGCGCCCGGATCCACTTCGCGCTGACCGACCACGCCGTCGAAGGGGGCCCGGATGCGCGTACGCTCGAGCTCGACGCGGGCCAGATCCACCCGCGCGCGGGCCACCTCCCACTCGGCCCGGGCCGCGTCCGAAGCGGCCGCCGAGGAGGCGTCCCGACTCGCGAGCTCCTTCGCGCGCTGCCAGCGCAGCCGCGCCAGGTCGCGGTGGGCCTCGGCCTCCCGGAGCCTCGCCACCTGCTCGCCGTCCCGCATTCGGAACAGCACGTCTCCCTGCGCCACCCGCTGACCCTGCTCGAACTCGACCGACTCGACCACGCCCGCGATCTCGGGCTTGAGCGTCACCGAGTACTCGGCGTCGAGCTGCCCGCTGAACACGGCGGTGTCGACGAAGAGCTCCGGCTCGACGCGCATCACCTCGACCACCACCGCCGGGTCGCCTTGGGTGTGGTCGGGTCCGGCGCCGCAGCCCGACATCAGCAGCAGCGACCCGGCGAGCGTGAGCCCCCATCCCCGACCCGCGACGCGGCGGGCTGAGGATGGACGTCGGGCTGCGCTTCGCGGGAGGGTCCGCATCCGGCGAATCTATCGAAGTGCCCGATCGGCCGCTCGAACGCGGTACCCGAGACGCGGGTCGCCTCCGCGTCCAACCAGCGGATCTGCTAGAAAGGCGTGACCGGAACGATCCGACGAGGAGCGCCGTGAAGATCGCCTGTCTGGACCTGGAGGGCGTCCTGGTCCCCGAGATCTGGATCAACGTGGCCGAGCGCACGGGCATCGACGCACTTCGGATCACCACGCGCGACGAGCCCGACTACGACGTCCTGATGAAGAAGCGCCTCGGCATCCTCGAGGAGCACGGGCTCGGGCTGTCCGACCTCCAGGAGGTGATCGCCGGCCTCTCGCCCCTGGAAGGCGCACCGGCCTTCGTCGACTGGCTACGCGAGCGCTTCCAGGTGGTCATCCTCTCCGACACGTTCTACGAGTTCGCGGCCCCGCTGATGCGCCAGCTGCGCCACCCCACCCTCTTCTGCCATCGCCTCGTCGTCGACGACCGCGGCCGGGTGGCCGACTACCGCCTGCGGCTCCCCGACCAGAAGCGTCGCGCCGTCGAGGCGTTCCAGGGCCTGAACTTCCGGGTGATCGCCGCGGGCGACTCCTACAACGACACCTCGATGCTCGCCGCCGCGGACGCGGGCATCCTGTTCCGCCCGCCCGACAACGTGATCCGCGAGTTTCCGCAGTTCCCGGTGACCCGAAGCTACGAGGAGCTGCGCGAGGCCTTTCGGGAGGGAGATCGACGATGCGGGTGACTCACGGATGGCTGTGCACGGCGATCGCAGCGACCGCCCTGGCCTGCGGTGACTCGGAGCGCCCCACGCCGCCCACCGCTCCTTCGCCGGCCCCGCCCCCCGCCGCCGAGCAGCCGGCGCCGCAGCCGCCCGCCGAGCCGGCCGCCACTCCCGTCACCGAGACCGCGCCGGCGACCGAGGCGAGTGCCGGCGACCCGGCGAAGGGAGCGCAGCAGTACCAGCTCTACTGCGCCACCTGTCACGGCAAGGACGGGTGCGGCGGCGGACCCGGCGCCGCGGGCCTCGATCCGCAGCCCGCGAAGCACTGCGACGGCCATTACATGAACGCCCTCTCGGACGAGCACCTGTTCACGGTGATCAAGAAGGGCGGGCCGGCCGTCGGCAAGTCGCCGCTGATGGCGCCCTGGGGCGGCACGCTCAGCGATCAGCAGATCTGGGACCTCGTCGCCTACGTGCGAACGCTCGCCGACCCGCCCTACCACAAGCCGTGAAGCAGGCGCGTCGGCTCAGCCCGCTTCCCGCTTCGCGTCGACCTTGAACATCCGCCCGCCGCCGGGCTGATAGGTCAGCACCAGCGCGCGACGCAGTGCGTTCGAGCGATTCGGTTCGGAGCCGTGCACGGTGTGCGGGCTGAAGAAGACCAGGCTGCCGGCCGGAACGATCGCGGGGACCTGGTCGGACATGTCGAAGGCGCGCGGATCGGTGAACAGCGGACCGAGGCGACCTTCGCCCTCGAGCCCCGGCAGCATGCCGCGCCGGTGGCTGCCCCGGATCACCCGGAAGCAGCCGTTCTGCTCGTCGGCGTCGTCGAGCGCCACCATGACGTTGGGGAGCCGGTCGAGCTCGGGGAAGAAGTGGGCCCAGTAGGGGGAGTCCTGGTGCCAGCGGAAGCCCGAGCCCTCGCGGGGTCGCTTGAGATTGAGCTTGTCGGTGAAGAGCGCGACGCGCTCGTCGCCGATCAGGTCACGCATCGGCTCGACGAGCCGCGGATCGTCGATCAGGCGATCCAGGTGGTCGTCGAGATGGTGGAAGGGCTCGATCACGCGGATCGTCTGGGTGCCCGGCGCGTGCTCGAGCTGGATCGTCGCGCCGCCGGCCTCGTGGTAGACGTTGCCGTCGATCGCATACAGGTCGTCCGAAGCCTGCATCGCGGCCGTCACGCGATCCACGCAGCGCTCCGCTGCAGCCCGCAGTGCCGCCAGCTCCTCCCCGGCGAAGACCGACCGGCGGACGAAGAAGCCGTCCTCCCGATACGAGCCTCGCTCCGGCTCCGAGAGCCGCCAGTCGCTGCGATCGCGGGTCACGCGCTCCACCTCGTCACCAGCTCTCGCGCGTCCGGCCGGCGAGAGGCCCGAGTGTCCGATCTCGCGATCCCGGGCGCAAGCGCCGCCGGGGCGGGGTCGCAGCGATCCGTGCGCCGGGTCGGGCCCACGTTTTACGCAAGTTTCACACCCCGGGTAGGGCGGCGCTCCGATGCGACACCTAGGGTCCTGACGGCAGCGGCCGAGGAGTCGGAAGGGGAAGCGTGGGGGGTGCAGTGAAGGTGGAGACCGACGTGCGGGTGGCGCCGCGGACCGGGGCCGGACGCGCCGGCCGCATCCTCACCGCGGCGGAGGGCTGGTGGACGCGCCAGGACGTGATCGCGCGGATCGTGTACTGGGGCATCCATCTGTCCTGCCTGCTGGTGTTCTTCGTCGGCGTGACGACCGCCGACCTGGTGCTGCTGGCCGCGACCTTCTACCTGCGCATGTTCGCCATCACCGGCGCCTATCACCGCTACTTCTCCCATCGCACCTTCAAGACGAGCCGCGCGTTCCAGCTCGTCCTCGCCGTCCTGGCGTGCTCCGCGGTCCAGAAGGGCCCGCTCTGGTGGGCTGGCAACCACCGCCGCCACCACCGCCACGCGGACCGCCCCGGCGACGTGCACTCGCCCAGGGACGGCTTCTATCACGCCCACCAGGGCTGGATCTTCAACGGACGCTGGGACGGCACGCCGCTGGAAGAGATCTCCGACTTCGCGAGCCAGCCGGAGCTCGTGTTCCTGAACCGCCATCACCACCTCCCGGTGATCGGCCTGGCGGTGCTGTGCGCCGTGATTGGGGGGTTCTCCGGTCTCGTCTGGGGCTTCGCGGTGTCCACCGCGCTGCTCTGGCACGCCACCTACTCGATCAACTCGCTCGCCCACACCTGGGGATCGCGCCGCTACGATACGCCGGACACGAGCCGCAACAACCTCTGGCTCGCGTTGCTGACCCTGGGCGAGGGCTGGCACAACAACCACCACTTCTTCTGCGCCTCCACGCGTCAGGGCTTCCGCTGGTGGGAGATCGACATCACCTACTACGTGCTGCGCGCCCTGCAGGCGGTCGGCCTGGTATGGGAGATCCGCGAGCCGCCCGCTCACGTGCACAAGCCGCGCCCGGCAGCGCCGGCGCCGATCCGGAAGGCCGCCTAGACCGGAATCCCCTCGAACCCGGCCCGGGTCGCTGCACGTCGGGCGACTCGCGAGTCGCCCGCCTGGGCGCGTCCTATACTCGCGCCTCCCCTCCCCCAGCTGCAGCTCCAGTGAGGCAAGCGGATGCGAACCGGCGTCCTGCGCGGTCGCGATCATACGTGGGTGGGAGCGGTGGCGACGCTGGCCGAGCGCGGCGCGGCCATCGCCCTGTCGCGCGGCGGCGCCGAGAAGACCTACGAGTACCGGGATCCCAACGAGGACGTGTGTGCGTTCGCGCTCACTTCGCATGCCTGGCTCGCGGTGGTCGCCGACGGCCACTGGGGCCACGGCGGCGCCGAGCGCACGGTCGATCGGATCCTGGAGCGCCATGCGCCGCGTTGGACCGCCTCGACCACGTGGACCCTCGAAGAGCGCTGGCGCCAGGACGCCCCGGACGTGCTGCTCGATCTGCACCGCGCTCTGATCGCCGCGGGCCCGTCGGACCCGCGCGGGACGATCGGGCGCACGACGCTCGCGCTGTGTCTGGTCCGACCGCACGAAGGCTGGTGGGCGGGCCTGTGCATCGGCGACAGCCACCTCTTCCGCGTGGACCGCGCCGGCGCGAGCGAGCCGTGTCCCGCGCAGGAGGGCGAGGTGGCCTACCTCGGAGACGTGCGCCTCGATCGCGCGCAGCTCGCGCGCTGCGCGCGCACCACCGTGCAGCGCTCCGGGTCCGAGGGCGCGATCGTGTTGGCGACCGACGGACTCTCCGAGGCGCGGATCGGGGTCTCGGATCCGCTCGCCGTGGTCGCCGAGGCCGTCGCCGGCGCCCGCGCGGAGGGCGCAGATCTGCGTCCGCTCGCCGCGGCGCGCGGAGTCGCCGAACGCGCCCTGGAGGCGCAGCGCCGCAACGCCGCCGGTGACAACATCGCCACCGCTTGCCTGTGGCTGGAGGGTTCGTGAGCCGCGCGACGCTCACAGCGACGCGAGCAGCTCCGCCACGCGATCGCCGATCGCGAGGGACGCCGTGAGGCCCGGAGACTCGATGCCGATCAGGTTTACGAAGCCGGGCAGACCGGCGGCGGACTCCTCGGCGATGACGAAGTCGCGAAACGCCTCCCCCGGTCCCGCCAGCTTCGGGCGGATGCCGGCGTAGTCGGGAGCCAGCCACTCGCCGCGTAGATCGGGCAGATAGCGCTGGACCGCCTCGGCGAAGACGGCCGCCTTCGCGGGGTCGACGCGGTAGTCGAGAGAGTCGACGTAGGTGGTGTCGGGTCCGAAGCGGACGCGACCGCCGAGGTCGAGGGTGGCGTGCACACCGAGACCGGCCTGGACCGGCACCGGGTAGACGAGCCTCCGCACGGAAACCGCCGCGCCCGGAGCGAGGGCGAAGTAGTCGCCCTTGCAGGGATGGAGGCGGTAGCCTCGCGCGTCGACGTCGATGCCGGCGAGCGCGGCGACCGCGTCGCCCGCCAACCCGGCGGCGTTGACCACCGCCGCGCAGCGCACGGCGGCGACCTCGCCCTCGCCCGAGCGCGTCTCCAGGCGATAGCCGCCGGCGCAGGGCGCGATCGCGACGACCTCGGTGCGGAGCGCGATCAGCGCTCCGTGCTGCTCGGCCTCGGCCGCGAGCGACAGACACAGCGCGTGGCCATCCACGATCCCGGTGGCGGGCGACTCCAGGGCCGCCACCGCGCGCACGTGGGGTTCGCCGCGCGCGATCTCGGCGCGCTCCATCATCCGCAGATCCGGCGCGCCGTTCGCCGTACCGACGCGCTGGAGACGCTCGAGGGTGGCGATCTCGGCGTCGCCGGTGGCGACGATCCACTTCCCGATCCGTCGATGGGGGATGCCGAGCTGATCGCAGCGCGCGTAGAGCGCGTCGCGACCCTCTACGCACAGCCGTGCCTTGAGCGAGCCCTCCGGGTAGTAGATGCCGGCGTGGATCACCTCGCTGTTGCGCGAGGTGGTCTCCTGGGCGAAGCCGCCGTGGCGCTCCGCGACCAGGACGCTGCGCCCAGCGCGCGCCAGGGCCGCCGCCGCAGCGAGGCCCACCACGCCGCCCCCGATCACCACGACGTCGCTGTCGCGCTCCATCTCGCGCTCCGTCCGGCTCCGCGCTCTCTCTCGAGCCACGAACGCTTCGACCGACGCGACCCCCGGCTGGAGCGGTCAGAAGCCCCGGCCGAACACCTCGTCGTAGCGTGCGCGGATCGCGGCGAGGTCGTAGTCGAGCACCTGCGCGCCCTCGACCTCGACCTGCCAGCCGCCGAGCAGGCTGCCCAGCCGGCCCGCCACCTCGAGCGGTCGTCGGTTCGCGACGCCGTAGAGATAGCCCGCGCGGTAGGCGTCGCCGCAGCCGGTCGGATCGACGATCTTCGCCGCCTTCGACGGGGGAATCTCCAGCGAGCGGCCATCGCTGCGGATCTCCGAGCCTTCGGCGCCGCGCGTGATGATCACGCTCTCGCAACGCGCCTCGATCTCCTTCTCCGGAATGCCCGTCTTCTCGACGGTGAGCTTCCACTCGTAGTCGTTGGCGAAGTAGCCGGCCGCGCCGTCGATCAGCTCCAGCAGCTCGGCGCCGGAGAGGATCGGCAGGCCGTGACTCGGGTCGATGTAGGTGGGCACGCCGCGCTTCTTCAGGGCGCGCGCGTGTTCGAGCATCGCCCGCTTGCCGTTCGCCGAGACGATCGCCAGCTCCAGCGGATCCGCCACGGCCTCCACCCGGGCCTCGTGAGCCCGCGCCATCGCGCCCTCGTAGTACGCCCAGATCTGGCAGTCCTCGCGATCGGTGGTGACGAAGCCCTGCGTGGTGCGGATGTCGTCGAAGGAGACCAGACCGTCGCGGCGGATCGCATGGCGGTCGAGCCACTCGGCGTAGGGGCCGAAGTCGGAGCCCACCGCCGCCAGGATCAGCGGGTCGGCGCCGAGCTGGCGCAGGTGGTAGGCGATGTTCGCCGCGGTGCCGCCGAAGTGGGTGTCGAGGCTGGTGATGTTGAAGGAGACGTTCAGCGCGTGGACCTGATCGGGCAGGATGTGGTTCGCGAAGCGGTCCGGGAACACCATGATGTGGTCGAAGGCGACGGAGCCGGAGACGAGGATCGACATGGCTCGGATGGGTAGCCGCGCCAGCCCGCGGTGTCGAGGCGGCGGTGGTAGGATCCGCGCGATGGAGCCGCTGCGCGTGGCCGTGCTGCTGTCGGGCCAGGGAACCAGCCTCGAGAACCTCTTCGAGGCGATCGAGGGCGGGCTGCCGGCGCGCGTGGAGGCGGTGATCTCGTCGAAGCCGGGCGCCGGCGGTCTCGCGCGTGCGGCGCGCCGCGGCGTACCCGCGCTGACCGTCGCGCGACGCGAGCATCCCGACGTGGCCGAGTTCAACGACGCGCTCCACCGCGAGCTCGATCGCTTCGAGATCGACCTCGTCGCCCTGCTCGGCTTCCTCTCCCCCTTCGCGCCGCGCGCGCGCTTCGCCGGGCGCGTCCTCAACGTGCACCCGGCACTGATCCCGGCCTTCTCGGGCAAGGGCTTCTACGGGCACCGCGTACACGAGGCGGTTCTGGAGTCGGGCGTGAAGGTGACGGGCGCGACGGTCCACTTCGCCGACGACGAGTACGACCACGGCCCCATCCTCCTCCAGGAGGCGGTGGCAGTGCGCGACGACGACACCCCCGACTCCCTGGCGGCCCGGGTCCAGGCCGCCGAGCGGCGTCTGGTGCCCGAGGCGATCCGCCTGATCGCCGAGGGACGGGTGAAGATCGAGGGAAGGCGGACGCGGATCCAGGCGGGCTGAGCACCGGCCGGGCGCGCGAAATTCCCCTTGCCGGAAAGCGAAAACGAGACGAAAATACGTCTCCCCATGTCTCCCTCGTCCCCTGCTTCCGCGCGTTCGCGCGGCGGGACCCGACCGGCGCGCTCCGATCTGGTCCGCCTGCTGCGCGATCTGGGCTCGGGCATCCGGCGCGGCCTCGCGCGCGACGAGGCAGCCGAGTCCTCACCGGCTCTCGCGACGGGGCTTGCGGCCGTCGACGAGCTGCTCGGCGGCGGCTTCGCGCCCGGGAGTCTCAGCGAGCTCACCGGACCGCCTTCCTCGGGCCGCACCGCCCTGGCCCTGGCGCTGCTGGCGCGCACCACGGCGGCCGGCGGGGTGGTGGCCGTGGTGGACGGGGCCGACGCCTTCCATCCGCTCTCGGCCACCGCCGCGGGGGTACGGCTGGAACGCGTGCTGTGGGCACGCCCACCGGCTGCACCCGAGGCGGTGCGCTGCTGCGATCGCCTGCTTCGGGTGCGCGGCTTCGCGGTGGTGCTGCTCGACACGGCCGGCCGCGAGACCGAATGGGAGGCGCTGCCCGATGCCGTGTGGCAGCGCCTCGCCCGGGCCGGCGCGGCGACGCGCACCGCACTGATCGTGCTCTCGGGTCGGCGGGTGACGGGATCGCTCGCCGACCTCGCGCTCGCCCTCCAACCCACCCGGGTGCGCTTCCGCGGCACGCCGAGCCTGTTCGAGGGGCTGGAGATCGAGGCGGCGATCGTGCGCCGGCGACGCGGCCCCCTGCGCGGCCCGACGGCGCTGCGACTGCGCGCCGAGTCGGCCGACTAGCGTATCGGGTCGTGCGCATCGCCTGTGCGCGCGTGGCCGACCTCCCGCTGGCCGCCGAGCAGCGCGCGCACCCCGAGCTTCGCGGGCGCCCGCTGGCGATCGCCGGCGGCGAGGGCGCGCGCGCGGAGCTGATCTCGGTCTCGCCCGAGGCGCAGCGGGCCGGCGTGCGGGTCGGCACCAGCGTCGCCCACGCCCGGAGCGTGTGCGCCGTCCTGGCGGTCCGCATCGTCTCCCCGTCCCTCGCCCAGACCGCGCGCGACGCCCTGCTCGACGCTGCCTTCGCCTGCGCGCCGCGCGCGGCTCCCGCCCCGTGCAGCGGCGGTGTCTTCGCCAGCGAAGCAGCCGTTTACGTCGACGCCGAGGGCACCGGCGCCTTGTTCCGCTCCGAGGCCGGCTTCGCCACCGCCCTCGTCGAACGGATTCGCCGCCTGGGACTTCCCGTCGACGTCGCGGTCGCCTCGTCGCGCCACGTGGCGTCCATCGCCGCGCGGCGACTCGGCGTCATCGACACGTTTCCGTGTCGAGACGAAGCCGTGGGCGCGGCCGAGGCCGGACGCGTGCTGGTCCTCCTCCCCGAGCAGGAACGCGACTTCCTCGCCCCGCTCCCGATCGATCTGCTCGATCCCGACGACGCCCTCGCCGAGGCGCTCACCCGCTTCGGCGTCCACACCGTGCGAGATCTGCTGGCGCTGCCGCGCCGCGGCCTCGCCACCCGCCTCGGAGTCGGCGTGCTCGAGCTGCTGCAGCGTATGCACGCCGACCGCGACGAGACGCCGCTGCCCGAGCTGCGCGACGCGCGCCTGGTGGAGGCGATCGATCTCGAGGCGCCGGTCGATCGCCTGGAGCCGCTCCTGTTCGTGCTGCAGGGGCTGCTCTCGCGCCTGCTCGAGCGGCTCGAGGCGCGTCACCTGGGCTGCGGCGACATCGCGCTCGCACTCGATCTCGAGGGCGGTGCGCGCGACGTGCGCCACATCGGGCTGGCCGCCCCGAGCGCCGATCTGCGCGTGCTGGTGCGCATCGCCCGACACGCCCTGGAGTCGCGGCGGCTCGAGGCCCCGGCCGCCGGCGTGCGGATCGAGACACGCGGTCGTCCGCTGCGCCGGGATCAGCTGGATCTCTTCCGCCCCGCCGGTCCCGCTCCGGGCGTGCTCGGCGAGGCCCTCGCCGCGCTCCAGAGCCTGTGCGGCGACGCCCGTGTCGGGACCCCGATCGCAGCCGACAGCCATCACCCCGACGTCTTCGAAGTCACTCCCTTCGCATCGCCCGGGATCCCGGAGCCGGCCGAGGCCGCCCCCTTCACCGGTGCGTTGGTGCTGCGCGCCTTGCGACCTCCGGTTCCCGCCCAGGTACGTCGGTATCGACAGTGCCCTGCCTGGATTCGCAGCGCCGTGGCCAACGGACGCGTGGTGCGCTGTGCCGGGCCCTGGCGCACCACCGGCGGCTGGTGGTCGAAGGAGGGTCGCTTCGCCTTCGACCACTTCGACGTCCAGAGTGAGGACGGTGTGGTGATTCGACTGCGATACGACCACGTAGGACGCGTCTGGCAGATCGACGCCGTCTACGATTGAGCCGTCCCGGGCGGCCTCCATCCGACTGCGGCCGCCCGATTCGGCTATATAGTGCCGACCTCGAGCCGTCACCCGGCTCCCCCCAAAACCTCTCCCGGAGGACCCCCCTTTGCCGGAAATGAGCCGTTCCCTGCGCCCCCAGCCCGACGACCGCCTCGCCTTCTTCCGAGGCTTCCTGAAGCGACCGAAGCAGGTGGGCTCGATCATCCCGAGCTCGCGCTTCCTCGAGCGGCGCGTGACCCGCGCGACGCGCGCGGACGCGGCGAAGCTGATCGTCGAGCTGGGCCCCGGAACCGGCGGCACCACGCGGGCGCTCCTGCGCGCGATGCGCCCCGAGGCGAAGCTGCTCGCGATCGAGATCAATCCGCACTTCGTCGACGTGCTGGCGCGCTGGCCCGACCCACGCCTGATCGTGAAGGGAGGCAGCGCGGCCGATCTCGGCGCGCTCCTGGCCGAAGACGGCCTCGGAGCGCCGGACGTGATCGTGTCGGGAATCCCCTTCTCCACGATGACGCGGCCGATCGGTCTCGACATCCTGCGCGCGGTCTACGACGCCCTGGAGCCCGGCGGCGCCTTCGTCGCCTATCAGGTTCGCGACCGCGTGCACATCCTGGGCCGCGAGGTGTTCGGCCGCGCCCGGATCCAGACCGAGCTGTTGAACGTCCCGCCGATGCGCATCTATCGCTGGGAGAAGGAGTCGGCCTAACGGCAGGCTGCCTCGGATACGAACCATGATCGATTACGTCACTCTCGGCACCAATGATCTGGATCGAGCCGTCGCGTTCTACGACGCACTGCTCGGCGAGTTGGGCGCATCCCAGATCATGAACGACGGGCGCATTGTGATCTGGGCTCGACAGCTGGGCGTCGGCATGCTCGGCGTGTGCAAGCCCCACGACGGCCGCCCGGCCACCGTGGGCAATGGGGTCATGGCGGGCTTGGCGGCCGGATCGCGGGAGAAGGTCGACGCCGTGCACGCGAAGGCACTCTCGCTGGGTGCGAGCGACGAGGGAGCGCCGGGCCCGCGCGGAAGTGGCGCCTTCTACGTCGGCTACTTCCGCGACCTGGACGGAAACAAGCTCTGCGCGTTCCACGTCGGCTAGCCCCTCGGCCTCCTTTCCGTCCCTCACTCCCCGGCGTCGGGCTCCTCGCCGCGCTTGTGCTGGAGCGAGAGGCCGGCGCGGGCGGCGGGGCGCGCGTCGCCGCGCACCACGGCGCCGCTGCCGAAGCGGTCGGCGATCGCGTCGAGCGCGCGGTTCAGGCGCTCGCGGCGCACCTCTCGCGGCGCCGGGAACAGCGCGAGCTGGCCGGTGTCGGCGCTCACCAGGTTCGTCACACCGACGCCGAGCAGGCGCACCGGCTCGGTGAGCGCGGCGCGGGTGAGCAGGTCGAATGCCGCGCGCGAGAGCGCCGCGCCATCGTCGCAGGGCTGCGGGAACGTGGCGCGGCGCGTGAGCAGGGGGTAGCCGCGCGGACCGGGCGCGACCCGTCGCGCGAGCTTGAGCTTGAGCACCACCGTGCGGGCGCGCAGGCGGTCGCGGCGCAGACGGCGGGCCACCGCCTCGGCGTGGGTGACGAGCGCCGCCTCGAGCACCTCGCGCGAGGCGACGTCCCGGGCGAAGGTGTTCTCCTCGCTGTAGGAGACAGCGTCGCGGTAGGGCTCGACCTCGGACAGGTCGCGGCCGCGGCCCAGGCGCGCGAGGGCGAGACCCCACTCGCCCAGGCGCGCCTCGAGATCCGCCGCGTCGGCGCGCACCAGGTCGCCGATCGTCGCGAAGCCGGCATCGAGCAGCCGCTGCTCCGCCACCGGGCCGACCCCCCAGATACGCCGCACGGGCAACGGCTCGAGAAAGGCAGGCACCGCGTCGCGCCCCACCTCGAGCAGACCGTCGGGCTTGGCGAGGTCGCTGGCGATCTTCGCCACCATCTTCACCGGCGCGATCCCGACGGAGACCGCGAGCCGGGTCTCCTCGCGCACCGCGCGCCGCAATGCGCAGCCGACGTCGCGCGCCGGACCCCACAGCCGCTCGGTTCCGGTCAGATCGAGGAAGGCCTCGTCCAGGGAGAGTCCCTGCACCACCGGCGTGTAGCGGCGGAAGATCGCGAAGATGCGCTTCGACTCCGCCGCGTAGCGGCGCATCGAGCCGCGCACGAACACCAGATCCGGACAGCGGCGGCGTGCCTCGACCGAGGACATCGCCGAGTGCACGCCGAAGGGACGCGCCTCGTAGCTGGCGGCCGAGACGACGCCGCGCGGGCCCTCGCCGCCCACCGCCACCGGACGCCCGCGCAGCTCGGGGTGGTCACGCTGCTCGATCGACGCGTAGAAGGCGTCCATGTCGGCGTGGAGCACGACGCGAGGAGCGCTCATGGCGAGGCGAGGGTACCGGAAGCGGACCCGCCTCCGACGGCTGGTATGCTCGCCGCCCCGAGGTGAGAGGAGACCATGGGCGAAGCGACGACGGCAGGCGGACCGGCGGCAGGGACCCGCTGGGACCTCACCCACCTCTACGCGGGTCCCGACGACACGAGGATCGAGATCGACCTCGACGCGGCCCGCTCCGCCGCCGAGGCCTTCGCCGCGCGCTACCGGGGGCGCGTCGCCGCGCTTCCCGCTCGCGACCTGGCGCGCGCGCTGGACGAGCTCGAGGCGCTCCAGGAGCCGGTCGCTCGGGCGGGTGCCTTCGCCTCGCTGGCCTTCGCCGCCGACACGGCGACGCCGCGTCACGGCGCGCTGCTCCAGCACGTGCAGGAACGCGCCACGGAGATCCACAACACCCTGCTGTTCTTCGAGCTCGAGTGGCTCGCCGCGGACGAGGACACGGCCCAGAAGCACCTCGCCGATCCCGCCCTCGAGCGGCGGCGGCACTTCCTGGCCGGGATGCGCCGCTACCGCGAGCACGTGCTGAGCGAGCCCGAGGAGCGCGTGCTCGCCGAGACGCACAACACGGGAGGCGCGGCCTGGGGCCGGCTGTTCGACGAGGTGATGGCCGACCTCGAATTCGAGGTGACGGTCGCCGGCGAGACCCGGCGCCTCTCGGAGGAGGAGACGCTCTCGCTTCTCTACGACGCCGACCGCGACACGCGCCGTGCAGCGGCCGCCGGCCTGACGAAGGGCCTGCGCGAGAACGCCCGCGTGCTCGGCTTCATCTTCAACATCCTGGTGCAGGACAAAGCGCTCGACGATCGCCGACGCGGCTATCCGGACCCGATGGCTGCGCGCCACCTCGCCAACGAGGCGCGCCAGGAGAGCGTCGACGCACTGCTCGAGGCCTGCGTCGCCCGCTACGACCTGGTCGCGCGCTACTACCGTCTGAAGGCGCGCCTGCTCGGACTGGACGCACTCGCCGACTACGACCGCTACGCCCCGCTCGGGGGCGGCGAGGGCCGTCGCGGCTTCGAGGAGGCCAAGCGGATCGTGGTCGCGGCCTACCGCGACTTCTCGCCGCGCATGGCGGAGGTGGCGGAGCGCTTCTTCGACGAGCGCTGGATCGACGCCGAGCTGCGCCCCGGCAAGCGCGGCGGCGCCTTCTCGGCCGCCACCGTGCCCTCGGTGCACCCCTACGTGCTGCTCAACTACACCGGCAACCTGCGCGACGTGATGACGGTGGCCCACGAGCTGGGGCACGGCGTGCACCAGACGCTCGCCGCACCCCGGGGTCTGTTCGAGCAGAACACTCCGCTGACGACGGCGGAGACCGCGAGCGTGTTCGGCGAGATGCTCGTCTTCCGCCGCCTGATGCGCGAGGAGCGGGACCCGCGCACGCGGCTGGCCCTGCTGTGCGGGAAGCTCGAGGACGCCTTCGCCACCGTGTTCCGGCAGGTGGCGATGACCCGCTTCGAGCAGGCGCTGCACGCGGCGCGCCGCGCCGAGGGCGAGCTGCCGCTCGAACGCGTGAGCGAGATGTGGATGGCGGCCAACCGGCCGATGTTCGGCGACTCGGTGGCGCTCTCCGACGACTACGCCTGGTGGTGGCTCTACATCCCCCACTTCGTCCACTCGCCCTTCTACTGCTACGCCTACGCCTTCGGCGAGCTCCTGGTGCTGGCGCTCCTGCGCCGCTACGACGAGGAGGGCCCCGCCTTCGTCCCGCGCTACCTGGCGCTGCTCGAGGCGGGCGGCTCGGACACGCCCGAGAACCTGCTCGCGGCGATGCAGCTCGACATCGCCGATCCCGCCTTCTGGAAGGGTGGCCTGGCGCTGCTCGAGGAGCTGCTGGAGCAGGCCGAGGCGCTGGCCGCGCAGGGATCGCACTGATCGCAGCGGCGGTCGCGGCCGGGCCGCTCACTCGACCGCTTCGCGCTTCTCCTTCTGCGGCTTGTCGAGCACCTTGTCTCCGGCCTTCTTCGTCTCCTTCGCCGCCCGATCCGGGGCCTCGAGCTCGCGCCGCTCGGCGCGCTCCTCGCCCTTCGTGGCGCCCTCGGACCACTGGGCGTTCGATTTCTCGGCGGCCTTGTCGCTCCGGTGCTCCGAGGCCTTGCCGCCGCTCCCCTCGTGCGAATCCGCGAGGGCGGGGGTGGCAGCGAGGGCGAGCAGGGCGATCGCGACGGGGACGAGCGTACGGCGCATGGGGATCCTCCTCCGGGTTTCGCCCGAGGCTACAGCGGGTCCGAGCGAATGGCGTGGCGGCCCTCTTGACTCGATAGCGAAGAAAAGACGAAACTCAGCGCCGTGTCCCCTCGCCCCCCGACGTGCGACTACGTCGAGCTGCGCTGCCGCAGTGCGTTCTCGTTCCTCGAGGCGTCCTCGAACCCGGAGGACCTGATCGAGGTCGCGGCCGAGCGCGGCCACGCCGCCCTCGCTCTCGCCGACCGCGACGGGCTCTACGGGATCCCGCGCTTTCATCAAGCGGCGCGCGCCGCCGGCCTGCGCGCGATCGTCGGGGCGGAGGTCCGGGTGCAAGCGGCCGAAGGCCGTGCGCAGCGAGTCCGCGCCGAGCGGGGTCGGACGGAGCCGGAGGCCGTGCCCCTCCAGCTCCTGGTCGAGACCCCGCGCGGCTATCGCCACCTGTGCCGCCTGCTCACGCTCGGACACGCGCGCGGCGGGAAGGGAGAGGCGCGGGTCACCTGGGAGGAGGTCGAGGAGCACGCCGCCGACCTGACCGCCTTCGCGCGCGGCGACGCCGCCCTCTCCCCCGCCCTGCTCGATCGCGCCCGCGCCCTGTTCCCCGATCGCCTGTGGGTGGACGTATCGCGGCACGGCCGCCGCGAGCAGGAGCGCGCCAACCGCCGCGCCGCCGACCTCGCCGCGGCGGCCCGCGTGCCGGTGGTGGCCACCGGCGACGTCCGCCACGCGCGTCCCGAGGGACGCATGGCGACCGACGCTCTCGCCTGCCTGCGCGCGAAGACGCGCCTCGACCGGGCCGGGAGGCTGCTGGCCGCCAACGCCGAGCAGCACCTGCACACGCGCGAGGCGATGACGCAGCGCTTCACCGACCGCCCCGAGTGGGTGCGCGCCACCCGGGTCATCGCCGAGCGCTGTGCCTTCACGCTCGAGAATCTGGGCTACCGATTCCCGGAGTTTCCGATCCCACCGGGCGAGACCCAGGCCTCCTTCCTGCGCCTGCTCACCGAGCACGGCGCGCGCGAGCGCTACGGCCGGCCGGTTCCGGCGCGCGCGCGCCGTCAGCTCGAGCGCGAGCTGGCGGTGATCGAGAAGCTGGACCTCGCCGGCTACTTCCTGATCGTCCACGACATCGCCCGCGCAGCCGCCGAGGCGCCGATGCTGGCCCAGGGCCGCGGCTCCGCCGCCAACAGCGCGGTGTGTTATGCGCTGGGCATCACGGCGGTGGACCCGGTGGCGATGGGCCTGCTCTTCGAGCGCTTCCTCTCCGAGGAGCGCGACGAGTGGCCCGACATCGACATCGACCTGCCCTCGGGCGATCAGCGCGAGAAGATGATCCAGTACGTGTTCGGGAAGTACGGGAGCCACGGCGCCGCGATGACGGCGGTGGTGGTCACCTATCGCACGCGAATGGCGGTGCGCGAGATGGGGAAGGTGCTCGGCATCGGCGACGACGCGATCGGCCGCCTCTCGAAGCTGCTCAGCAGCGTGGAGCACCCGGACGACCCCGGCAGCGCCGAGGCGGCGCTGCGCGAGGCCGGCGTCGACCCGGCCGCGCCGCGCATCGCGACGCTGCTCGACCTGGTGGGTCGCGTGCGCGGTCTGCCGCGCCATCTGGGCCAGCACTCGGGGGGCATCGTGATCGCGGCGGGGCGGCTCGACGAGGTGGTGCCGATCGAGCCGGCGCGCATGGAGGGCCGGCGCGTCGTGCAGTGGGACAAGGAGGACTGCGCCGACCTCGGCATCATCAAGATCGACCTGCTCGGCCTCGGCATGCTGTCGGCGCTCGAGGACACGATCGAGCAGCTGCGCGTGCACGAGGACGTCCGGGTGGACCTGGCGAAGCTCCCGGCCGACGACCCCGCCACCTTTGCTCTGATCCGCCGGGCCGACACGGTCGGCACCTTCCAGATCGAGAGCCGCGCGCAGATGGCGACGCTGCCGCGCATGAAGCCCCGTCGCTTCTACGACCTGGTGGTGGAGGTGGCGATCATCCGACCCGGTCCGATCACCGGGAAGATGGTGCACCCCTATCTCGAGCGACGCGCCGGGCGCCAGTCCGTCAGCTATCCCCATCCCTGCCTCGAGCCGATCCTCGCGCGCACGCTCGGCGTGCCCCTGTTCCAGGAGCAGCTGCTGCGCATCGCGATGACCGCCGCCGGCTTCACCGGCGGCGAAGCCGAGGAGCTGCGCCGCGCGATGGGCTTCAAGCGCTCGGTGGAGCGGATGAGCCGCATCGAGGCCCGGCTGGTGGCGGGCATGAGCGCGCGCGGCATCGCGAAGGAGGCCCAGGAGGAGATTCTGCGCGGGATCACGTCCTTCGCGCTCTACGGCTTCCCCGAGTCCCACGCGGCCTCCTTCGCGCTGATCGCCTACGCCTCGGCCTATCTCAAGTGCCACCATCCGGCGGCCTTCCTGGCCGGGCTGCTCAACGCCCAGCCGATGGGCTTCTACAGCGCCGCGACCCTGGTGAAGGACGCCCAGCGCCACGGCGTCGTCGTGCTGCCGATCGACGTGGCGCACTCGGCGTGGCGGACGGTGCTCGAGGCATCGCCGCCGGGCTCCTGCGCGGTGCGCCTCGGGCTGCGCCACGTCGCGGGGCTACGCGAGCAGACCGCCGAGCGGATCGCCGCCGTCCGGGCGCAGCGGCCCTTCGCCAGCACCGCCGACCTGGCGGCCCGCGCGCGGCCCGGGCGCGAGGAGCTGGCGAGGCTCGCCGAGCTCGGCGCCCTAGCGAGCATCGACGCGGCGGCGCGTACCCGGCGCTCGGCGCTGTGGCAGGTGTCCGGTCTCGCGCGCGACCCGCTGCTCGCGGGCTCGGGCCCGCGCGCGGCGGACTCCCCCCTGCCCGAGATGAGCGCCGCCGAGGAGACGCTGACCGACTACCGCCGCAGCGGCCTCACCACCGGCGTCCACTGGATGGCGCACCTGCGCCCGCAGCTCGACGCGCGCGGTGTGCTGCCGACCGCCGCCCTGCGCGAGGTGCCCGACGGCCGCACCGTGCGTACCGCCGGCCACGCGATCGTGCGCCAGCGCCCGGGCACCGCGAAGGGCTTCTGCTTCCTCACCCTCGAGGACGAGACCGGCACCGCGAACGCCGTGCTCACGCCCCGCATCTTCCAGCGCTTCCGCGCCGCGCTCCACGGCGCCGCGATCCTCGAGGTCGCCGGCCCGATCCAGAACGCCGAGGGCGTGATTCACGTGCGCGTGCGCGAGCTCGTGACGTTACGCCCGCGCGGCGACCTGCCGGACTCCCACGACTATCGCTAAGAGCCCTCGGCCGACGCGGGCTCACCCGCGCGGGCCGGCGCCGGGTCGACCAGGAGCTCGTCGAAGCAAACTCTTCCCATGCCCGCGGCGATCTCATGAGCGTTTCGCGGAGCCCGTACCGACCAGCACCAACAGCGCCGGCAGGACGACCAGAACCAGCGGAAGCTGAAAGACCAGGCCAGCGATGATGGCGATGGCGAGAGGCTGGAGCATCGCGGAACCTTCGCCGATGCCCAACGCGAGGGGCGAGAGCGCGAGGATGGCGGCGAAGGTCGTCATCGCGATCGGGCGCATTCGGTTGACCCCGGCCCGAATGAAGCGATCGTCGGAGGAGGGCAGCTCCACGTACTCCGAGTAATAGAAGATGGAGACTTCGGTCACGATGCCGATGATCATCGTCATCCCCATGCGCGAGGTGATGTTGAATTCGGTGCCGGTCCCCCATAGCCCGAGGTACACACCGGCGACGGCGAGCAGTGTGATGACGAGCATCGCGCCGGCGACGCAAAAGCTCTCGTAAAGAAAGAGGAGCAGGAGAAAGACGAGCGCGACGGCGATGATCAGAATGATCGTGAGACCCCGAAAGGCGATCTGTTGCTGCTCGTAAAGGCCGCCGAGCGAGAAAGTGACGCCCTGCGGCAGCAGGCCAGGAGCGGCGAGCGCCCGTTTCACCTCGGCAATGGTCGAACCGAGGTCGCGGCCGGAGATGCGACCGGTGACGGCGACCATACGCTTGAGATCGTCGCGGGTGATCTCTGGCTGACCGATGACGGGTGTGAGCCCGGCGACGCGTTTGAGCGGAAACAAATGGCCGTCCGGCGCACGGAGCAGCAGCGCACCAAGATCGGCTCCCGTCGTCCGATCCGTTGCGGGAATCCAGACGCGCACGCCGATCAGCTTCGGCCCCCGCTGAATGCTGGTCGTGACCGTGCCGCTCAGAAACTTCGCGACCGCCTGGGTGATCGCGTCCGGGTCCATGCCTTCGAGACCGGCTTTCACCCGATCCACCTGGATGTTCAGAGCGTCGCCGGCCGCGATGATGCCGTCGAACACCTCGATGACGCCGCTGACCCTCGAGATGGCGTCGGCAACGCTCGCGCCGACCACTTGGAGGGCTCGTTCGTCGTCGGAATAGAGTTTGATTTCGATCGGCTGGGGAACACTGGTGAGGTCACCGATGAGGTCCTCCATGAGCTGGAGGACCTCGATTCTGAGCCCCGGTACCGTCTGTTCGACCCGGACGCGGACGTCGCCCATGATGGTTTCGATCGGGCGACGGGGAGGAGGCTTCAGGCGAACGAAGAAATCCCCGATATTGGCCTCGGAGATGCCGCCGCCAAGTTGAATGCCCGTTCGGCGCGAATAGGTCTCCACTTCGGGCGTGTCTTGGAGAATATCCTCGACGCGCCGCAAGAGACGATCTGTCTCGGAGAGCGACGTGCCGGGGGGCGACACGTAGTCGAGAATGAAACCGCCCTCGTCCATCACGGGCATGAACCCCGTGGCGCCATTCTCGAATCCCAGCACGCCGCCAGCGATGAGCGGGAGGACGAAGACGAGCACGAGCCACGGGCGTCCGAGAAGCCGCCGCATCCCGCGCTCGTAGTTCCGTTCGACGCGACGGTACAGCGGACCGCCCTCCTCCATCTCGCCGTCGCGAGCCGACAGAAACCGCGCCGCGAGGATCGGCACGCCAACGAGCGCCACCAGGAACGAGATGACGAGGCTCGATGCCATGGTGAGCGACAGCGCCTTGAAGAAGGCGCCCGTGACGCCCGAGAGAAAGGCAAGCGGCGTGAAGATGATGACGGTGGCGGCGGACGAGCCAGCGAGCGGTCTGGTGAACTCTGCCGCCGCGGTGAGGACGCGCCCGCGGATGTCGCCGCCACTCTCGCGAGTGCGGCGGACGATGTGTTCGATCATCACGATGGCGTCGTCGATGATGAGGCCGACCGCCGCAGCCATGCCGCCGAGCGTCATGATGTTGAAGCTCATGCTGAGGACGCCGAGCAGGAGGACCGTCGCGGCCAGCACGGCCGGCACAGTGAGCACCGCAATGAACATGACCTTCCAGCTCCGAAGAAAGACGAGCAGCACGAGCGCGGCCAGGGCGACGCCGATCAGGACGCAATCTCGGGTACTCGATGCCGAGGCGACGATCAGACTGCTCTGGTCATACCAATTCGCGACGCGCACGTCGGGTGGGAGTTGCTCTTCCTGTTCCGCGAGCTTCGCCTTGATGTCGCCGGCAATCCGGACCGTGTTTCCGCCGGGCTGCTGGTAGACCTGGAAGAGGACCGCGTCGCGGCCATCGGCGGTCACACGGATCCACTGCGGCTCGGTCGAGCGTTCGACCACAGCGACGTCGTCGAGGAGCACGACGCCATCGGGCGTCGAGCGCAGTACGGTTTTCGGGATCTCTTCGATCTGATGAAACCGCGTGTCGGAGATTACGAGGTAGAGTTTATCGTTCTCCTCGAGTCGGCCGACGGCGGTCAGGACGTTCGACGCCGAGAGGGCGGACGCCAGATCGGCTAGCGTGAGGTCGAAGGACTGAAGCTTCGCGGGGTCGACGACGACGCGGAATTCCTCGATCTCGCCGCCCTGCACGCCAATACGCGAGACGCCAGGGACCGTCGTGAGCGCAGGGCGCAGCGTGAAGAGTGCGAGGTCGCGCAGCTCGGTGAGGCGGCGCGATTTCGACGTGAGGCTGTAGGCGATGACCGGGAAGACCGTAGGGTCCATCCGCTCGGCCCCGAAGCTGGTGCCGGCGGGTAGCGTAGCCGTGATCTTGTTGATCTCGGATTCGACCTGCAGCAGAGCGCTCGTCATGTCCTCGCCCCAGTCGAAATTCACCGAGATTTCCGCGCTGCCACGGCTGGTCGTCGATCGGATGCCACGCACGCCGGGGACGGCGCGGACCGCTTCCTCGACGGGCGTGGTCACTTCGACGACCATTCGTTCGGCGGGACGGTCGCCCGCGTCCAGGTGGATGCGAACGCGTGGAAAGCTGACCTGCGGGAAGAGGCTGACGGGAAGTTGAAGACTGCTCACCGCGCCGGCCGCCGCTAGCACGCCTAAGAGGAAGAGGAGCGAACGCGTGTGGCGGTGCGACCACTCGCTGAAGCTCACTTCGCGACGTCCACGGCCATGCCGTCCTCGAGCTCGTAATTGCCGAGCGTCACGACCGGCTCGCCGACCGAAAGGTCCGAGGCGACTATTTCGACCTCGCCATTGGCGATGATGCCGATCCGGACCGCGTGTGCGTCGGCGTGGCCATCGCGAACGGTGAAGAGTTGCCACGCGTCGCCCTGTGGCAGGACGGCGGAACGGGGGACGACCAGGGCGTCGATCGACTCGCGGCGAAACTCCGCGCGCAGATAGCCGTCTAGGAGGAGGCCGCTGTCGGGCGGGAGCGTGACGTACACGTCGACCAGGCGGGTGACGGGATTGATACGGCGCGTAACCAGCCGGACCGTAGCCGAGATTTTCCGGCTGTCGGGTTGATTGACCGGCGAGAGCACAACCGTCTGTCCGGGAGAAAGCGCAGGGAGGTCCTCCGGCTCGACCCCGATCTTTGCCTCGATGGCGTTCGTCGCGATGATCTCGACGAGCGCACTGCCTGCAGTGACGATCTGTCCGCCCTGGATGGGGACGTTGGCGACGATGCCCTCCGAGCGGGCTCGGACGAACCCGGCGCTGTCGGCGCCTTCGCGCTGAAGACTATCGAGCTGGAGCCGAGCGTTAGTCGCGGCCTGCTGGGCGGAATTGAGGTCCTGGTTCGTGGCCAGTTTGAGGTCGAAGCGCTGCCTGGTTTGCTCGAGTTCCTTTTGTGCAAGACGCGCCGCGCTCTGCGCCTGGCTGAATTGGAGCTGTGTGGCGGGGCTGGCGGCAATCTCCACGAGTGGGTCGTCGGTGTTCACGGGCTGGCCTGGCGCGACGAGCACGTGGCTCACGCGGGCCTCGTAGGCGAGCGACACGGTCTGGAGCTTTCCGGGCTGAGCGATGACGCTGCCGTAGGAGGTGACGGTTTCCGCGATCGTCTTGCGAACGACCGGGGCGATCTCGACGGCGGCGGTCGTGTCGCTGTATGCAGCGTTGGTGGCGAGCTCCGGGGACGGGCCGGTGAACCACCAGGCAGCGAGAACGATGGCGGCGATCAGCAGGAGCGGAAGGATGCGGCGAGCATTCATGGATGGACGGCCTCGGGCAGATAGCGGCCAGAGGCGATCTCGAGCGCGATCCAGGCTTCGATCAACTGTTGTTTGAGCTTGAGGAGTTCGACGCGCCGAAGGATGAGGTCGGAGCGGCTGTTGTAGTAGCTGATGACGTCGGTGTTCCCCTCGGCGAGTGCGGACTTCGCGGTGGCAACGAGCCGCTCGAGGGCGGGTACGGCCTTCTCCGCCGAGGCGACCTGCCGATTGAGCAACCGGATGTCGCTGGTCGCCGTGGCAATGTCGGAGCGGGCCTGGAAGAGGCGGTCGGAGAACTCGTCGAAGAGCCGCTGCCGAGTGGCCCGCTCGGTTCCGATGGTCCCCTGGTTGCGGTCGAAGATCGGGATGTCCACGCTGACGCCGAAGCCAAGTGTCTGAACGTTGGATGTGTCGGTCGATCGATTGAAGCCGAGGGAAATTCTCGGAAACTGCGCGAGAATGGCGGCGCGGAGATTGGCATCCTCGCTCTCGTAGCCTTTCTTCAGCCCGACGAGGTCAAGACGGCGATGTGCGAGGTCGACCATCATTTCGGATTCCTGTGGTGGATCGAGGTGGGCCGGGAGCGGGAGGGGTTCGATGCGGGCTGGCGTGCCGGCCGGAAAGCCCATGGCGCGATTCAGCGCCAGCCGTTCCTTCGCCAGATCCTCCTCGAGACTGAGCGCAGTGAGCCGGGCGTTCGCGCTGGTGGATTCGGCCGCTGACAGGTCGAGTGCCGTCATCTCGTGGAGGTCGACCGCTCTTTTCAGCGTCGCGACGTTTTCGCGCAGCGCGTGGTCGGCCTCCCGCGCGGCGGCAAGCTGGGCCTCCAGCGAGGCGACCTTGTAAACGGAAAGGCGCGCGGCCTGGGCGGCCTGCCATTCCACCCAGGCCACGTCGAGGTCGACGGCGCGGACATTGGCTCGAGCCGCCTCGATTCTGGGCAACAGGGTGATGAGCGACGATACGTCCCAGCTCCCGCTGAGCCCGAAGGCAGTGATCGTATCGGCGGTGTTACCACCGATCACATAGTCGCGGCCGTAGGAGATCTGGGGATTCGGCAGCACCCCGGCCTGAACGAGCTGAGCGGTGGCGAGACCGCGCCGGTCGCGGTCCGCCCGGAGCGCGGGATTGAGGAGCACGGCAAGGACGGCGGCTTCGTCGGGATTCACTCCATCGCGCAGATCGATCGTGACGGGACGCAGGATTGGGTGCTCGAGCTGCCCGGCTTCCACTGCGAGGGCGGCCGCGTCGGGAATGCTGAGGCTCGCAGCGAGCGTCGCATCGGTGAGCGGCATCCGGTGGTAGATCGAGCACCCGAAAAACGCGAGCGTGAGGGCCGCGAGACCGGTGGGAGCGCGGCGGCGGCACGTCGATCCTTCGGACCGACATTCATGACGGTAGGAAATGCGCATCCGGAAGCAAGGCGCAGTATCGATATCCGACGGAGCATCTCGCAAGTCCTTAACGGATTCCAGCGATGACAGTTCTGTCATGTCCAGTGGGGTGGCGACCGCATCCTCTCGCAGCGAGTTTGTTTGCATGCGAAGAGCGGTACGAAGCCGAGTGTCGATGAATCCGAGACCCAACACGGATTCGGCCTACCCTGGACATCGCTGACCTCGCGGAGCCTCGACTCCTTGACGAGCCAGTCTCGCGGCGTCAGGTGAGCGCACTCGACGCGGCCCTTTGCCCAGGTGTGTTGGCGCAGGGTGTCGACGTTCAGGCTGTTGGGGGTAGCCAGCCGCATCGCGTCGAAGGCGACGCGACGCTCCCACGGCTGCGACCAGAAGCTGCGGATCGTGGCGGCAGGCGGCGAGGAGGCCGGAAGCGCCACCGCGAGCGGCAGGCGCGAACGGGGCGAAGGCCTCCAGTGCCAGAGTGTCGGGGCGCTCGGCGTCTGGGAAGGGGTCCTGGCTCGATGAAGGGGGTTTCATCAGAAGGGACGCATGAGCGCGCGGCGAGCTCCGGAGCGGCGATATACGACCGCGAGCGCGCGAGCTCAGCCGCCGGAGGCCGATCGACCCGCCATCGGCAGCCACAGCTCGAAGCGCGCGCCGCCCGAGGGCGAGGTGTCGGCGCGAAGGCTGCCGCCGTGCAGCACCGCGATCGCTCGCGCCAGCGCGAGGCCCAGGCCATGGCCGGGGCGCTGCTGACCCTCCAGGCGGGCGAAGCGATCGAACACCCGCTCGCGATCGCCGGCGGGAATGCCGGGCCCGGCATCGTCCACGGTAAGCTTCACGCCATCGCCCCAGCGCGCCGCGTTGATCTCCACCCGGCTGCCCGCCGGTGCGTGGGCCAGGGCGTTGTCGAGCAGGTTCGAGAGCACCCGATCGAGCAGCGTCCGGTCCCCCGCGAGCGCGAGCGCCTCGCCGCGGGCCACGAGCTTCACGCCCGCCTCCTCGAAGGCGGCGGTGTAGACCTCCGCGTGGTGCACGATCCAGGACGCCACGTCGATCGACTCGCGCCGCGGCGCGAGCCGCTGCTCGTCGATCTCGGCGAGCAGCAGCAGCGACTGCACCACGCGCGAAAGCTGCTCCACGGTCCGCTCGATCGACTCCAGCGCGACCCGCAGCTCGCGCTCGTCGCCCTCGAGCAGCGCCACTTCGGTGACAGTCGCGATCCGTTGCAGCGGCGTGCGCAGCTCGTGGGCGGCGTCGCTGCTGAAGGCGCGCAGGCGGGCGAAGGCGGCGTCGATCCGCCGCAGCACGCGGTTCAGGGTCTCGGCGTGGGCGTCGATCGGATCGCCGGTGCCGCGCGTAGGCAGGCGGAGTCCCAGACGGCCCGCGTCCACCAGACGCAGCTCGGACGTGGCCCGCCGCAGCGGAGCGAACGCGCGCACCGTCACGGCGAACGCGACCAAAAGCACCAGGGCGCCGGTCACGGCGCCGCCGACGATCACCCGGCGGCGGATCTCCGAGCTCTCGGAGACGAAGTGGGCGAGCGGCAGCGCCAGCTCCACCCGTTCGCCCGACGCCGCGTCGTCCGCCCCGACGAGCCAGCTCCCGCGCGACACCCGCCACGCCGAGGCGAGGCTGCGCCGTTCGCCGCCCGGCTCGCGCGAGTGGGCGGAGATCGAGTGTGCGGGATCGGGCCAGGTGCCCCGTTCGGCGAGCAGCGCGCCGTCGGGAGCGCGCAGGCGGAGGGCGGTCGCCGCCGAGGGAATCCGTCCCCGGCTCGCCTCGGAGACCAGCGCGGCGGCACCGTGCTCCTCGACGTCGCGCACGGCCACCTGGAGCACGAAGGCGAACCAGCGATCGGCCTCCTCGAGCGACTCGAGCGCCACGTAGGCGTACAGCAGGGCTCCGGGAATCAGGACCGCCACGAGCAACACCGTGGAGAGGATCCAGGCCGTCTGGACGTCGGAGCGCGCCAGCGTGCGCCGGACCCGGTCAGCGGGCGGCATAGCCACTTCCGCGAATCGTCCGGATCAGATCGGGGAGGCCGCGCTCCTCGAGCTTCCTGCGCAGCCGATTGACATGGACGTCGACGACGTTGGTGCCCGGGTCGAAGTCGTAGCCCCACACCTCGCGCAGCAGCGCGCGCCGGGAGAGCGCCGCTCCCCGCTCGCGCAGCAGCGCCGCCAGCAGTGAGAACTCGGTGTGGGTGAGCTCGAGGCGATCGCCTCCGATCGTCGCCCGGCGCTGCATCAGGTCGAGCACCAGCTCACCGCAGCGGAGCTCCGCGCTCGCCGGGGCAGGACGCCGTTCCCGTGCGCGCAGCCGCGCGGCGAGCTCGGCGACGGAGATCGGCTTCACCAGGTAGTCGTCGGCGCCGCGGTCGAGTCCGGCGACCCGATCCGACACGGAGCCGCGCGCGGTGAGCATCAGCACCCACGTCGTCGGGTGCCGCGAGCGCAGGACCTCGAGCACCTCGTAGCCCTCGCCATCGGGCAGACCGACGTCGAGGATCGCCGCATCGAAGGGGTGCTGTTCCAGGAGCTGGAGCGCCGTACCCTTCAGCGCCGCCGAGGAGACCTCGTGTCCCTCGATGGAGAGCCCTCTGGCGAGGGCCGAGGCGGTCTCCGGGTCGTCTTCGAGCAGGAGGATCCTCACGCGGGGCCAGCCTCCGGAGCCATGGCGCTCCCGAGGCGGGAAGGTACACGGAGGCAGGACGCGTCGCGGGCGCATGACGATCGTGTCACTCGGCTCGACTTTCCCACCGGCCATGCAACGACTGAGCACAATGAGAAGGCCCTTCCCCGCATCCGGATGCCGCGTCGTCCTCGCGTGGCTCGTCGTCGGCTACCTGGCGAGCCTCGGACTGCGGCCGCTGGTCACCCCGGACGAGTTCCGCTACGCGGAGGCGGCCCGCGAGATGGTGGCGGGCGGCGACTGGATCGTCCCGCACCTGAACGGAGCGGTCTACTTCGAGAAACCGATCCTCGGCTACTGGGCCACCGCACTGTCGCTGCGCATCTTCGGCGACAGCGCGGCGGCGACCCGGCTTCCCTGCGCGCTCGCCACGTTGGGGACCGCCTGGATCCTGGCCTCCCTGCTGCGCCGATTCGGCCCGGGGCGAGGGTGGGCGGAAGCCGCCGCAGCGGCCTTCCTCACCAGCGTCGGCGTGGCCGCGCTGGGAACCGCCGCAGTGTTCGACGCGCTGTTGGCCTTCGGGGTGACCGCCACGCTCGCCGCCTTGTTCGTCGCGACACAGCGTCCACCCGGCCGGTCGCGCCAGGCGTGGCTTGCACTCTGCGGCGTCGCCTGCGGCCTTGCCTTCCTCACCAAGGGCTTCGTCGCGTTCGCCATCCCCATCACCGTGGCCGTTCCCTTCTGCGTGGCGGCCGGTCGGTGGCGCGAGATCCCGCGCCTGGGCGCAACGCCGCTCGCGGCCGCACTCGTCACGGCAGCACCCTGGTCGATCGCCATCGCCCTGCGCGAGCCGGACTACTGGCGCTTCTTCATCGTCCACGAGCACTTCCAGCGTTTTGCGGGGGGCTCCAGCGCGCAGCACGCACAGCCCTTCTGGTTCTACGTCCCGATCGTGCTGATCGGCGCGCTGCCGTGGACGCCGCTGCTCGTGTGGGTCGCGCGCCGCGACGTCTTCGACTCTCCACTCGCGCGCTTCTCGCTGGCCTGGGTCGTCGGCCCGCTGCTGCTCCTCTCCGTCTCCTCGGGAAAGCTCGCGACCTACGTCCTGCCCTGCTTCCCGGCTCTGTTCGCGCTGCTCGCGATCGCGGCCGCTCGCCGGCCCGCTTCGCAGCGAGCGGCCGGCCTGCGCGGGCTCTCCGCCGGCCTCGCCGGCTCGTGTCTCCTGGCCGGTCTCGCCCTGCTGGCGGCGCCGGCGGCGGTGCCCGGCCTCGATGCCGTACTCGGCGAAGGGTCGGCAGCGCTCCTCCACGCCTGGGCCGCCGGGCTCCTCCTGGCAGCGGGCGTTGCCGGAGCGGGCCGCCTGACGCGATCCCCCGCGCGGGCGGGCGCGGCGATCGCCGCCGCGATGACGATCGGCTACGGCACCGCGCTGGCGTTCTTTCCGACCGGGCGGGTCCACAAGACACCCGAGGAGTGGCTTCGCGTCGGCCTCGATCCGATCGCGGCGGACGCCATCGTCGTGGCCCACCGCGACTTCGTCTACCCGCTCTGCTGGCGGCTGCGCCGCGACGACGTGGTGGTGCTCGGAGGCCCCGGGGAGCTCGGCTACGGTCTGTCGCGAGCCGATCAACACGACCGAGTGCTCGACGGTCCAGCACTCGCCGCGTTGCTCGGCGATCCGCTCCGGAGGCGGCCGGTGATCGTGGTCACGTTTCGCGACAGCGATCCGCTCCCGACAGAGCCGCGACCGTTGCGAACGGGAGCCACGAACACGACGATCTTCGCCGAGTATGCGCCGCTCGCCGCCGGCACCGAACCAGCCGGCCGCTCTCGATGACGTTCCCGTCATCGCGCTTGCGGCGGCCGCGACGCGTGCGATCTAGTTCGCCGCGGCGGGGGGGACGGCCCGTCATCTCCTTCGTTCTCGCATCGGGCGGTGTCACATGCCACGTCCTCGCCGGGCGTCATTGGACACCGCGGAGGGTTCGTGGGACCATGATGTGCCTCCGGGAGACCGCGTGACCCGAATCCCGCTCCCGTTCTCCCGACCGCTACTCGGCGACGAAGAGCTCCAGGAGGTCGCCGAGGTGCTCCGCTCGGGCTGGCTCACCTCGGGACCGCGCGTCCAGCGCTTCGAGCGCGAGTTCGCGACCTACGTGGGGGCCGAGCACGCCGTGGCGGTGAGCTCCTGCACGGCCGCGCTGCACCTCGCCCTGCTCGCCCACGGCGTCGGCCCGGGCGACGAGGTGATCACGAGCGCGATGACCTGGCCCGCCACCGCCAACTGCGTCGAGCTCGTCGGCGCGCGGCCGGTGTTCGTGGACGTGGATCCCCAGACGCTCCAGATCACGGCGGCGGAGATCGAGTCGGCGCTCACCTCCCGCACCCGCGCGATCCTACCCGTCCACTTCGCCGGGCAGGCCTGCGATCTCGATACGATCGCGGCGATCGCCGAGCGCACCGGCGCCGCGATGATCGAGGACGCGGCCCACGCAGCGGGCACCGAGTACTGCGGCCGCCGCATCGGCAGCGGACGCAGCACGGCGTGCTTCAGCTTCCACCCCGCGAAGAACCTGACCACCGCCGAAGGGGGCATGATCACCACACCCGACGCAGCGATCGCCGAGCGCGTGCGCCGCCTGCGCTTCCACGGCATCGACCGCGACGCCGCGGCGCGGCACGGAGGACGCGCGGTGGCGCGCTACGAGACGATCGAGCCCGGCTTCAAGTACAACCTCACCGACCTCCAGGCCGCCCTCGGCATCCATCAGCTCGCGCGGCTCGACGGCTTCATCGAACGCCGCGCGAAGCTCGCCGCGCTCTATCGGGACGGGCTGCGCGAGCTGACCGCCGTGGATCCGCTCGCCCTCGACCTGCTCACCACGCGGCACGCCTGGCACCTGTTCGTGGTGCGCCTCGACCTGGCGCGCCTGCGCTGCGACCGCGAGGAGTTCTCGGCGCGGCTGGACGCGCGGGGAATCGGCTCCGGGCTCCACTTCACCGCCGTCCATCTGCACCGCTACTACCGGGAGCGCTACGGCCACAACCCCGGCGATCTTCCCCACACGGAGCAGGCCGACCTGAGCGTGCTCTCCCTGCCGCTGTTTCCGGGCATGGACGAGTCGGACGTCGCGCGCGTGTGCGAAGCCCTGCGCGAGGTGGAGCGCGAGGTGACGCGATGAGCCGGATCCGCAGCGTCGACCTGGTGATCCCGGTCTTCGACGAGGAGGCGACTCTGCCGCGCCTGCTCGAGCAGCTGGATCGGGACCTGGCCGCGCTGCAGATTCCCTGGCGGGCGATCCTCGTCGACGACGGCAGCCGCGACCGCTCCTGGGCGCTGCTCGAGGCGGCGGCGCGCCGCGACCCGCGCATCGTCGCGCTCCGCCTGAGTCGCAACTTCGGCCAGCACGCGGCGGTGTTCGCCGGCTTCTCGCGCTGCGAGGCCGACGCCGTGGTGACGCTCGACGCCGATCTCCAGAACCCCCCCGCCGAGATTCCCCGGCTGATCGCGGCGCTCGACGAGGGCGCGGACGTGGTGGGCGGCTGGCGACGCGACCGCCGCGACGGCCTGTTCCGGCGCGCCGCCTCGCAGCTCACCAACCGACTGATCTCGAAGGCGACCGGTGTCACCCTGCGCGACTACGGCTGCATGCTGCGCGCCTACCGGATCGACGTCGTGCGCCAGATGCGCGACAGCGACGAGATCTCGAGCTTCATTCCGGCGCTCGCGCACTGCTTCACCGACCGCGTCGTCGAGATCCCGGTGTCCCACGCCGCGCGCGCCGAGGGCCGATCGCGCTACTCGGCGACGAAGCTGTTCGCGCTGCTCCTGGACCTGCTCACCGGCTTCTCCATGCTCTCCCTGCGCGCCGTGTCGGGGTTCGGCATCGCGATGGCGGCGCTGGGCGTCCTGCTCGGCGCTCTGCTGGTCGTGATGCGGCTGGCCCTCGGCAGCGAGTGGGCCGCCCAGGGCGTGTTCACCCTGTTCGCCCTGCTCTTCTTCTTCGTCGGCGCCCAGTTCGTGGCGCTGGGTCTCCTGGGGGAGTATCTGGGCCGCATCTACGACCAGGTGCGCCGGAGACCCCGCTACGTGGTGCGAGCCGAGGTGGAGGCTTCGAGCCCGCGCAGCGAGCGAGCGCGAGCCTTCGGGGACGCCGGCGCGGGCGCGGTGAGGCCCGGTCGGTGAGCACCGAGGTCGCGTTCAAGGTGGACGTGTGCAATCACCGCGCGCTGCACGAGGGGCTGCCGCGGCTGCTGCGCCTGCTCGACGACGACGGCGTTCGCGCCGCGATCTTCGTCGCCTTCGGACCCGATCACTCGGGACGGGCGATCCGCCGCCTGTGCCGACCCGGGTTCCTCAAGAAGATGATGCGCACGAGAGCCGTGCACATGTACGGGCTCAGCACCCTGTTCCGCGGCACCCTGCTGCCGGCGCTGCCGGTGGGCGAGAGCGCCGGAGAGCTGCTGCGCTCCGCCGAGGCGGCGGGCCACTGCGTCGGCCTGCACGGCTTCGACCACGTCGCATGGCAGGACGGCGTGGCGCGGATGGACAGCGTCGCCCTGCGCGCGAGCTACACGCGCGCGATCGCTCGCTTCGAGGAGGCGATGCATCACCCGCCGCGCTTCACGGGTGCGCCCGGGTGGCAGGTCACCGCGTCGAGCCTCGCCGTGCAGGAGGAGTTCGGGTTCGCCTGGGCCAGCGACACCCGCGACGGGCCGCCCTTCTTCCCGGCGCTTCCCTGCGGCGCTGCGCACATCCTGCAGATCCCGACCACTCTGCCGACCTCGGACGAGCTGCTCGCGGCGGGAGCCGCGCGCGTCGACGAGCTCGCCGACTGGTACGACGAGAACCTGGTGCCCGACGCGCTCAACGTGATCGGCCTGCACGCGGAGGCCGAGGGACTGGCCCTCGCCGGGTGGCTGCGCGCCTGGCTTCGCAACCTGCGGGTGCAAGGCGTCGCCCTGGTGTCGCTCTCGGACATCGTGGCGCGCGAGCGCGAGCAGGCCGCGCTGCGACCCGTCGTCGCGCGCGATCTCCCGGGCCGCTCGGGGTCGGTCTCGTGTCCCGAGACCTCGTCGTGAGTCGCCGTGCCGCCGACGACCTCCGCGCCGTCGTCTGTGCCTACGGCGAAGTGGGCTGGGCGAGCCTCCAGACGCTGCTGCAACGGGGTGTGGACGTCGCGCTGGTCGTGACGCACGCGGACGATCCGAGCGAGGCGTGCTGGTTCCACTCGGTGGGCGAGCTCGCGCGCGAAGCGGGCGTTCCCGTGATCCTGCCCGCCGACGTGAACTCCCCGGCCTCGGTCGAGGCGATCGAGCGAGCCGCGCCGGATCTGCTGTTCTCCTTCTACTTCCGCCAGATGATCGGCCGGCGCCTGCTCGCGCTCCCCCGCCGCGGCGCCCTGAACCTGCACGGGTCGCTGCTGCCGCGCTATCGGGGGCGCGCACCGGTGAACTGGGTGCTGATCGAAGGCGAGAAGGAGACGGGCGTGACGCTCCACTACATGGACGAGAAGCCCGATCACGGCGACCTGGTGGCCCAGCGCGCGGTGGCGATCGAGCGCGACGACACCGCGCTCCGGCTCACGCGCAAGCTCGCCGACGCCGCGCGGGTCCTGCTGGGGGAGGTGTATGCGGACCTGGCCGCGGGCACCGCGCCGCGCGTCCCCCAGGATCACGCGCGCGCCACCTACTACGGCGGTCGGCGTCCCGAAGACGGCCGGATCGACTGGACGCAGGGTGCGGAGCGGGTGCGCAACCTGATCCGCGCCGTCACCGAGCCGTGGCCGGGCGCGTTCACCACCCTGCGCTCGCGCCGGCTCTTCGTCTGGTGGGCGGAGACGGCTCCCGGCGAGAGCGACCGTGTCCCCGGCGAGCTCTACCTCGACTCGCGCGGAGCGCCGTCGGTGGCGACGGCGGATGGGGCGCTGCGCCTGTGCCGGATCGGCTGGTCGGGCGAGCCGCCGATGGACGCCGCGCTCTGGGCCCGGCGCGAATCGATCCGGAACGGCGAGCGCTGCGGCGACGCGCTCTGCCGCGAGGCTTCCTCGGCATGAAGATCCTGATCCTCGGCGTCAATGGCTTCATCGGACACTCGCTGACCCGCCGCATCCTCGCGGACACGGACTGGCAGGTCTTCGGCATGGACGTGGGGGACGACCGCATCGCGGAGCACCGGGAGCATCCCCGGTTCCAGTTCATCGAGGGCGACATCGCCATCCACCGCGAGTGGATCGAGTACCACGTGAAGAAGTGCGACGTGGTGCTGCCCCTGGTGGCGATCGCCACGCCACGCGACTACGTCCAGGATCCCCTGCGCGTGTTCGAGCTCGACTTCGAGGAGAACCTGCGCGTGATCCGCTACGCGGTGCACTACCAGACCCGCGTCGTGTTCCCCTCGACTTCCGAGATCTACGGCATGTGCGAGGACGAGCAGTTCAACGAGGACACCTCGAACCTGGTGATGGGTCCGATCGCGAAGCACCGCTGGATCTACGCCTGCTCGAAGCAGCTGCTCGACCGCGTGATCTGGGCCTACGGCCAGCAGCAGGGGCTGCGCTTCACGTTGTTCCGCCCCTTCAACTGGGTCGGTCCGAATCTCGACCACATCGAGACCGCGAAGGAGGGCAGCAGTCGCGTGGTGACCCAGTTCCTCGGCCACCTGATGCGCGGCGAGCCGCTGCAGCTCGTGGACGGAGGCAGCCAGCGCCGCTGCATCACGGACATCCGGGACGGCATCGACGCACTGATGCGGATCCTGCACAACGAGGGCGGGTGCGCCGACCGGCGCATCTTCAACATCGGGAACCCGCGCAACGACTGCTCGATCGCGGAGCTCGCGTCGCTGCTGATCGACGTCCTGGCGGGCCACGAGCGCTGGAAGGACCTGCGGAAGACGGCGGTGATCGAAAAGGTCGCGTCCGAGGAGTACTACGGCGCGGGCTACCAGGACATCTGGACCCGAGTCCCCGACATCCGCAACGCCCGCGAGCATCTGGGCTGGGAGCCGCGCCACTCCCTGCGCGAGGCGTTGGAACACACCGTCCGCTACTACGTCGACCGCGCGACCGTCTGAACGGCACCCATCCGTGTCCGCGATGCAAGCCCGCCGAGACTGGCTCGCCGCCGTCGCCCTCGCCTGCGCCTTCGCGTTCACGGGCCTGGGCAACCACCCGCTCCGGGCCGCTGACGAGCCCCGCGTCGCTGGCCTCGGCTGGGAGGCGCAGCACACCGGCGAGTGGCTCGTGCCGCACCTCGGCGGCGAGCTCTTCCTGGAGCAGCCGCCGCTCTTCTACGCGGCGCTGGGCGCCTGCATCCGCCTGTTCGGCGCGACCGAGGGCGTGGCGCGGTTGCCGGGGGCGATCGCGTCGGCGCTCACGCTGCTCACGGTGTTCGGGCTCGGCCGGCGGCTCGCCGATCGCACCGCCGGCTTCGCCGCCCTGCTGGCGCTGGTCGCGATCGCGGGCTTCACCCGCTACAGCCACCGCGCCGTCGTCGATCCGATGCTCGCGCTGTTCGTGATGCTCGGCTTCGGCGCGTACGTGCGAGCGGTGTGGGACGCGTCCCCGCCCCCCGGCGGACGCGACGCGGGGCCAGGCGTGTCGGGGGTGTGGCTGGTGGCGGTGTACGCCGCCGCGGCGCTCGCCTACTGGGTAAAGGGCTTCGTGGGCGTGATCGCCGTCGGCGGGCCATGCGCGATCGACGTGCTGGCGGCGCGCCGCTGGCGCGCGCTGCTCTCCCCGGCCCACCTCGTCGGCCTGCCGCTCTTGTGCGCGGCAGTCGCGGCGTGGCCGCTCGTCCTCCAGCTGCGCGAGGGGGAG